>Ga0307380_10000375_pt1 | contig 72484 bp, 43 predicted proteins | sample UN3MG_FD_202239 | JGI IMG/M metagenome (GOLD analysis project Ga0307380, IMG submission 202239) | Soil microbial communities from Risofladan, Vaasa, Finland - UN-3 | ecosystem: Environmental > Terrestrial > Soil > Coastal area > Acid sulfate soil | place: Finland: Risofladan, Vaasa | collected...
AGCTCTTTTACAAGGCTGAATATTGTGGCACTCTTCAATCGAAAGAGAGGAGTAACAGAGAATACAAAGTATGCCTAAATGAGAGAGCTTTACGTCTACTCGACCAATTTACGAAAGGCCAGAATGACGTTAAGTCAATATTAATAATGAGTTATGGAGAATTTAATGGGCCGAGGCGGCGAAAAAACAAACCCAAACAAAGCCAATTCAAAGCCAATCGCCGGCCTTTGGCCGGAAATCCGAAGTTCCCCTGCTTTCGCAGGGGTAAACTCGTCCCCGTGAAAACGGGGATCCTAAATCAGAAATAAGACGAACGGCGGTTCCTTATGGAATTTTTGGGCAGAAAACACCCATATCGGCAAGAGGGGGCATCCGGGCTGCAAGATGCCGCCCCCGCCGGGAAGAGTGTTAATATGGACAATCAGCGTTGGTCGAATGACTTGGCTAATGTGTTACTTTCGTAATTGCCTTTGACTCTTAGCTCAAATGCCTCATCCGACTCGATATGCCCGTTGTCCTGGAGAACTTTACAGCCGATGGGGTACTTTAACTTAGCGAAAATCCAGGGCATGCCGGTAATCTTATCTATACTTACAAAAGTCTCGTTATATCCGAAAGAACCTTTAAGAATAAGATGTGGAACAGAAAGGCTTGAGCCGTTGATTACGTGTATAAATCCGAAACCGGCAACGATTATCATGGCTGCCACCAACAGCACGACGGCTGCTGCTATTTTAGGCCATTTCCTTCGTTGCTTTGCTCGATTATTTAATATCGGAGCATCAGAATGCCTGGAGGTATCGGCCCGGCTGCTGATATTTTCGTTGCTGTTTTTGCTGAGCACGGGAATCCTCTTTTCAACTGCCGGCCGGATGGTTTTGCCATTGGATCCCGAAGGTACCGGGACAAAACGGATACCGCACTTTGTGCATTGTGTAGACGTGGATATGAGTAAATACTGAAGATATTGAACCGATTTGCATTTTGGACAGCGGCATTTAAATGTATTCAATTGAAATTTTCTTTTTTTCATTGCATAACCATGCCGGTTTTAGGGCAGGCCTCCTCAATATAACTATCCTGATACTGTCTTTACTGCATTACCAACTATATAATTATCGGACGAATTCTTATGAAACTTTACTTTTTTTGTAACTTCTCGAATATTTTTCCGGTTCATTCACAGCAGGAAAGGCCAAAGAGCAACGGTTAATAAACGCCAAAACCCGGCTTGTGAATGTTACTGCATTATTGTATAATCTTACGATGAACAAACAAAAATAAAGGTATCGGGGGCAGGCAGGAGAGAAAAGAATGGACAACAGTGGGCACAATAAGAGCGAAATCACAAGGCGCCGGTTTATGGCTCGATTGGGAGCGGGAGCCGCCGCGGCGTTCGGCATTGCCGGGGCTCTGCAAGGATCGACGCCCCAGGCCAAGCCAGTCAAACGGCCGAACATCCTGTTCCTGATGTCGGACCAGCACCGGTGGGACTTCATGGGCTGCACGGGCCATCCGCTGGTGCGCACACCGAACATGGATCGGCTGGCCGCCGAAGGCGCGTTATTCGACGCCGCTTACTGCCACTGGCCCGTCTGCGTGCCTTCGCGGATGTCCATCATTACGGGCCGATACGCACACAGCCACGGCACCCTCGGCAACGCCTACGCCCTGCCGCAGGACCAGCAGACTATCGGCGGCTACCTAAAAACGTTAGGCTACCGGACGGCCGCCATCGGCAAGATGCACTTTGTGGACGATGATCAGCAGCATGGATTTGACGACCGCGTGGAAAAGGCCGATTACAGCAGAGAAAAGGGATCCGAGATTAAAAACTCGAAGATCCGCGCCCGAAGCGGCCAGCCCTGGGGAATCTCGACTCAGACCGAGGCCGAAACATACGAACACTACATCGCCGACAAGACTATAGAGTGGCTCGAAAAGAAAGGCGATAAGCCCTTCTGCGTATGGTGCTCTTTCTCGGCGCCTCATCCGCCCTTCGTGGCGCCGGAGAATCTATACGAACTTTATGAAGACAAGGTAAAGATACCGCCCAGGCCCCCGGCGCCGAACCCGTTCCTGAAGAAATCCACACAGGAATGGGCGGACCTCACCGACGAGCAAGCCCCCGTCGTGATGACGGCATACCTGGCCAGTATTACGCAGATGGACAGGAACATCGGCCGGGTGCTCGAAGCCCTTGAGAAATTAGGGCTCGCGGACAACACCATCGTTTCGTATACGTCTGACCACGGCGATATGCAATGGCAGCACGGACGATTCGGCAAAATGACCATGTTCGACGGCGCCGCCCGCATCCCAATGATTATGCGCTACAAGCGGCGCATTGACCCTGGTATTGTGCGGCATGAGATAGTCGAGCACGTCGATATGTACCCCACTTTTTGCGACCTGCTCGGCGTGCCCACCCCCGGCACCATTCAGGGCCGGAGCCTGATGCCGCTGCTGGAAGGAAAGGCCAAAGACTGGCCCAACACCGCTTTTATCGAGATGGGCAACTCAGTGATAGTGCGCACCTCCCGGCACAAGTGCAGGTTCGAAGGTGACAAAGCCCTCGAACTTTACGATATGGAAAAGGACCCGCAGGAGTGGGACAATCTTATCGGCAAACGGGGCGGCGAGAAGATTGTCGCCGAGATGCGGCAGCTTTTAGCCGACTGGTGGAAACGAACGCAGCCCGATCTGAGGGGCCGGGTCAAGCCCTACAAAACCGGCAAGGCAAACAGAAGACGTACCAACAAAAAAACGCGGCAGGAAAAACAGAACCGGCGCGAGCGATAAATCGAAGGCTCAGCAGATACAATTGTCGCCGGTAAGAAAAATACGAACTTTATTACTTGTCTGTGAACGAGATACTCTGATAAAATCCTCACGATGCTCGTCTTCTGAAGAAAGGAGCTTCACAATGGCGTTCAGATCAGAGGATATACATGCGGTTTGTAAACAATTCATAAAAGCATGTCCGGAATTTGTTTAAGGAGATGGAAATGACACGGAAATTACAGAAGCCAAAGTCGATTAAGAAGAGGCGTTCCAGGAAAGCCGGGGCGCCGCCCGGAACGCTTGTGCATATTGGTGAAAAAATGGCCGAAACCATTCGGATTACCTACATTGACTATGATGAAAAGGATATAGTCGAGAAACAGGTCTCAAAAATCGAGGAATGCTTTCCATTCAAGAGCACGCCTACAGTCACCTGGATCAATATCGACGGCCTTCACGATGTCGAAACGATCGAGAAGCTCGGTAAGGAATTTGACCTTCACCCGCTGATGCTCGAGGACATTCTGCACACGGAACAACGCCCGAAGATCGAGGATTACGAAAAATATATCTTTATCGTGCTCAGAATGCTCAGCTACAACTACGAGACGCAGGCAGTTGAAAGTGAACAACTAAGCATCGTTCTTGGCCCGAACTTCGTGATTTCATTCCAGGAGCGAGTTGGGGATATCTTCGACCCGATTCGAGACCGCATCCGAAATGCCAAGGGCCGCCTCCGGAAAATGGGGCCGGATTACCTTTGTTATTCTCTGGTCGACGCCATCGTAGACAACTACTTTACCATACTGGAAAAGGTCGGCGAAAAAATCGAGTTGATGGAGGAAGAGCTTGTTTCCGAACCGACGGAGAACATATTACAGCAGATCCACTCTATGAAAAGGGAGATGATATCGTTACGCAAATCCGTTTGGCCTTTGCGGGAATTAATCAGCGGATTGCAGCGAAGCGAGTCGGAACTCATTCAGGAATCGACCGGAATCTACCTGCGAGACGTCTATGACCACACGATACAGGTAATCGATACGGTCGAGAGCTTTCGCGATATGGTTTCGGGAATGCTCGACATTTATCTATCGAGCATCAGCAACAAAATGAATGCCGTGATGAAAGTCTTAACGATTATTGCCACAATATTCATTCCATTGACGTATATCGCCGGGATATACGGAATGAACTTCGAGAACATGCCGGAACTCAAGCAGTGGTGGGCTTATCCACTGGTCTGGATTGTGATGATCGCAGTTGCAGCGGTAATGCTGGTGTACTTCAGAAGAAAGAAGTGGCTCTGAAAACAGGCTTTAGTCAGCCTCGACCACCTTATGCGATCCGGCGGATTCACAACAGGTTTTCGAATTCGCTGACAGGCACGGGCCTGCCGGATTCTGCAGAGCGGTCGGCGGCAAAGCACACAGCCTGAGTTATTGCCGCGTCATCGAGGTCGGGAAACGGTCTTTGGTCGTTGATAATGCAATCGAGAAAATGAGACACTTCGCCCTGAAAAGGATGATGCGTGACATCGCCGCTGTCCGGAAGGATACATGGAATCTTCATGAAATCATTTTGGCCGGGGAAAAGCTTCGGGGCAAAAATTTCGTTGTTGCGGAGTGTGCCCTCGCTGCCGTAGATTCCGATGTTGAACCTATAGGGCATCTTCACGTCGAAGCTCGTGGTGCTGCGCCCGATCTTTCCATCCTTGAATTTCACGTTGATCGAAATCGTGCCGGGATATTCTGCGGGATTGTCCGTCCTGGTCTGATAGGCGGAAACCTCCTCGACAGGGCTGCGTGCGAACCACCGCAATGCGTCCACTGCGTGACATCCCGCCGTCATAAGAGCCGTACCGCTCTGTTCAAGGCTGCCGTACCATTTCAGTGCCCATATTCGGTGCAGATAATCGACCTCCACCATAAAGACGTCGCCGAACACTCCCTGCTTAATCAGGTGATCGATGGTTGTCAACAAGGGATTCCAGTGCAGCACAAAACTGACTATCGTTTTGACCTTGTTTTTTCTGACCGCTTCTCGTTGTTTATGCACATCCTCCGGAGTCAATGCGACGGGCTTTTCAATGATGACGTGCTTGCGGGCCTCCGCGGCGGCGACCACGTATTGCGTGTGTGCATTATGAGGCGTGCATACCGCGACGATGTCCACGTCATCCCGCTCAAGCATTTTTGCAGCGTCGGTTTCAACCGCGCACTGCAGATTGTAACGGTCTCGGTATCGTTCGGCATTTGCAGGATTTCGGCTAACCAGTGCCCGCACTTCGGAACGTTCGTCTTTTTGAAAGGCCTTTACGTACTCTTCGGCCACCCAACCACAACCAATAATTGCTGCGCCAAGCTTTTTCATATTCCGTCTCCTTCAAACTCACTTAGAATAAAAAATCAATCAGGGCGAACATAATCATCATAAAACAAATTTTAAGAATAGAAACCGGCATATCGTTCCATCGCGTCCGCAATCGCCTTGACGTTTTCAAGAGGGACGCCCGGATAAAGTCCATAAATCATCATCAGCCCTCCATCGGGGCTCCCAAGCATCTGAACTTCCCGGTGAATCAGGTCGTCGATTTGTTCCGGAGTTCCAAAGCGGGTGATTTGCTGCCGGTCAATGTCCATATCCACGCAGAGCCTGCCTTTGAGATTCGCGGCTATCCAGTCGATACCGTTTACGAGGTCCTGCAAGTTAATGGCATCGACGCCGCTGGTGATAAGGTCATCGGCCAGCTTGCGAATATCGCCGTCGGAGTGCATGTGCACGAGACAACCGGCTTCGCGGGCAGGTTCCATCAGGCGCTCGTAAACCGGTTTGATATACGTTCTGAAGTGTTCGGGCGAGAGCATCGGGCCGAGCTGCATGCCCAGGTCCTCAGGGTACCGCATCATTGCTACGCCGCGGTCAACATAGCGCTGCACTATTGACGCGCTGAAGGATTCGACAATCCCGATCAACTGCCGCAGCCTCTTTTCTCCATCTGCCATATCGAGCAAAAGCTTTTCGTATCCTCGCAGATAGCTAAGCCTCAGAAAGGCATGGCCATGCTCGAGGCTGCCGGCAGAGTGTTTTCCTTCTCCTTTGGCCTTTAGGATTTTGTCTTTGATTATGGACCAATCGATTGCCGCCATGCCGTTTGTCTGAGTGGGGTCGGGCGGTGTAAAACTCTGCAAAGCGTCCCAATCCATCAGCGGATGCCTTGTTACGGAACCCGTTATACCGTCATCGGTCGTTTCCCAGACGCAGCCCCAGGCGTCCGTATAAGGCTTGCCCGCTCGCTCCCAGGGGGCCGGTTCGGGTAAAACTTTATCCTGCGAAGTGAAATCGGGAAACAGAAGGGGGTGCTCGACCATGAGTTCAAACAAGGTGTCCTGTGGATAGTGATGCCAGCAGGCCGGGTTTATCCAGAAGGTCATTGGGACATGCTCGGGCCTTTCGAAACGGATGGCTCGCAGCGTGTTTTCAGTAATGGCGTCGGTAAAGTCCATATCAGAAGAAAAGAAAAAGGTAAAAGTAAAAAGGCAAAAAAGAATGTAGGGTGGTGCTCTGCCCCACCGTTGATGTTTATATACCAAAGAATTTGATCGGTGGGCCAAGGCCCACCCTACATTCACCTTTTATTTGCTCTGTTCTCTGTCTTTTAGCCGACCTCAACTGCTTTGCCCGACCTGGCCGACTCGTAGCAGGCGGTCAGCACCTTTTGGCTTCGCAAGCCAAGCTCACCGTTTATGGCCGGCTCACGGTCTTCGAGAATCGCCCGGCTGAACTCTTCGATCTCGGCCTGATAAGTATTTACCGGCTCAGGATCGATTGCCAGACCCTGAGCCGCTGTTCTGGCCTGCTGTGCATCGTAATTCTTGCCGTCCTGTTCCAGAAATGCAACCATCCGGCCTGCAAGCCCCTGGCCGATAGTCCCCTCGGCTAATATCGAGCCTTTCGAGCCGTAGAGTTCCAGCACGTTTTTGCTGCTGTTGTCGGGGATGCAGAAAAACGTATCGACAGTAGCCAAAGCACCATTTTCAAAGAACAGCATGGCTGTTGCACTGTCCTCGGATTTATAGTTATGGACGCTATTGTTTATAAAACAACTGACCCTGCCCACTTTTCCGAAGAACATCTCCAGCAGATCGATGCAATGCCCTCCCATGTCGATCAGCGACCCGCCGCCGGTTGCAGGGTCCTGACGCCAGGCACCTTCGATAGGTGGATACCAGCACGAAAGCTGGGCCCGCGCATAGACCGGCCGACCGAGCCTGCCTTCTTTTATGAGCCGCAGGGCCTTTTGGTGCTGGGCGACAAAACGCATCATAAACGCGCAGCCAAGTTTAATCCGCCTTTGCCGGCACAGATCGATCATGTCTTCGGCCTCGGCAACCGTCATTCCAAGAGGTTTCTCGCAGAGAACGTGCTTCCCGGCTTCGGCGCAGGCTCGAACCTGCTCGGCGTGAACATAGGCGGGCGTAGCGACATAAATGGCATCAACGTCAGTGTCGAGCAGTTCGTTAATACTTGCCGCCTGTTCGGCGCCATATTCTTTGGCCACCTCGGCATTCGCCCGCTGATTAATATCGAAAACCACAGACAACTCCGAATTTTGGGCCTTTGTAATGCCCTCCGGAATCGTTCTCCTTCCGGCAATTCCACCCGAGCCGATTACACCCCATTTGAGCTTCCTGGACATAATATCAATCCTTCCTTTTAATTTGCGTAGCATGGCCATCCTGGCCATGTCATTCACGGGCTGGAAGCCCGTGCCACATAGGCCTTTATTACCTTTGCCAGTGCGCAGCCTATCTGCCGGCAATCTTCTTCGGTATAGGTTGGAAATGCGAAACAGGTAAATGTGTGGCTCTGGTGCCAGACGGCGTTGGGCACTTCCACTTTACTGTAGTCAACACTTTCCGGATCGGTGTACTCTTTGGACGTGAAGGGAAAGCCGCTCCTGCCGAAGGAATTGTGCTGCTGAAAGGCCTTTTCAGTATGGCACTGCGGCCAGAAAACTTTCCAGCATGGGGCGCCTTCCGCAGCGCAGGCGGCGACAAATTGATCGATGTCACAGGTCATATTCTCAATGTCGAGAGAAAACGCCATGACGTACCAGCCATTATTACGCTCTTTGCTGTCGATCGGTATATGGACGACTCGGGGCAAATCTTTTATCGAGTCTATTATGATACGTGCGTTGCGTCTGCGAGTGGGAAGATTCCAGGTATCAATCCGTTCGAGCTCCGCCAGCCCGATAGCCGACTGCATCTCGGTCATGCGATAGTTCCAGCCTACCATGTTATGGATATAAGGCAGCCGCTGCTCCAGCTCCAGCAGGCTCAGCCGCTGCTTGACGTCATAGCCGTGGTCACGAAAGCTTCGTGCCTGCCATGCCAGACCTTCGTCGTCGGTGGTCACCATACCGCCTTCGCCGCCGGTGGTAAACGTCTTGTTCTGACAGAAGCTGCACGCGGCGATATCGCCGAGGGTGCCGGTCTTTTTGCCTTTATAGACACCGCCAAAGGCCTCGGCATTGTCCTCGACGACATAGAGATTATGTTTTCTCGCAAAGTCAAGGATACCGTCCATGTCACAGACATTGCCGTAAAGATGTACGGCCATTATAGCCCTGGTCCGCTCGTTTACGAGCTTCCCGGCCGATTCGATACTTATACAATGGTCGTCGATATTGACATCGGCGAACCGCGGCACAGCTCCGGCCTGAACTATCGAGAAGCTGCTGGCAATAAAAGTATAGCTCGGAACAATTACTTCGTCACCCGGGCCAATGCCAAGAGCGCTCAGCGCGATGTGAAGGGCCGCAGTTCCGCTCGATGCGCTGATGGCGTATTTACTGCCCTGCCAGACGGCAAATTTTCGCTCGAACTCCATACCCTTCGGGCCGGTCCAGTAATTGACCTTGCCCGACCTGAGCACATCCTGCACGGCACTGATTGCCTTTTCATCAAACTGAGGCCACCCGGCCAATTTATTTGTCACCGATTTGGGACCTCCGTCGATGGCCAATCCCTCGGCTTCGCTCGGGACATGCTTTTCTGCCATTTTAGCACCCTTTCAAATAATTTCCTCACGTACGGGCGGTTCGCGAACCGTCCCTACTTGCTTGCGGGAGTGATTCGCACCGTCTTGATCTGCCAGGGCTTAAAGTTCAGCGCGCCGGATACGGTAGACAATTCCCGGCCGGCCAGATCGACTTCGGTCATTCGTGCCTGAGACATCTTATAGTCCAGTAACACCCGGCAATTGCGTCCCTGATGTTCGTACATGCGAACATAAATATCGTCGTCAAGATTAAAGAAAGCCGAAGCGATAACATCCGAAGACGATATTACAAGCGGCTGAATCGTATGTCCGGATTTGCCATCTCCCGCCGGCGCGAGCAGGCCTGCCAGGGGATAATTGTACTCAAGAGCACGCTCATGCAGCCCGGCCTTGTCCCATTGTTCAGCGAACGGATAGAGTGCAATCTCGTAAGTGAAATCCCCGCTGAGCATCCGGGTTCCCCATACGTAATACATTGCATAAGCCAGGGGTACTGAAAATCCGCCGTCCTGTTCCTGCACCGATCCCATTGTCCCCCGATTGAAAACGCCGAGTCCCTTTTCACCGTCCGTTACGGCCGTCCAGTAAAGTCCGTTGACATACCGATCCGGCGTTTCACTGACGGCAAAGGGAAGGTCCCTTACTCCGACGGCGCTGCTGCCCAGGGCGGGAAACATTTTGAATCGCAGCTTGTGCTCATGAACAAATCCCGAAGATGGATCTCTTACGTTATCACTGAGCCGGCCGATTTTCTGGCCTGCAAAGCTGAAACGTACCCGGCAATCTATTCGGGGGCTCTCGGCATGAAATTTCATTTCAAGTGTATAGGGGATACTCCCGATCAGGCCGCTCTCCCGGGCCAAAGCCCACGGCGCTCCGCCCCGCGCACTTTCCAGAGCCCAGAGCCCCCTGGACTCGATATCCTCACCTTCAATCCTGCCGGCAAAGAAAGCACTTCTCTTATTCGACTCCAGCAATTCTTTCCCGGTCCGTTTGTCTTTCATCGAAGATATGCCGCCCTGTGGATTAAAGTGAACTTCCATGAACGGTGCAGTGATTGTAAGATTCTGAGAATCAACGGACAGCTTTTCATTTTCATCGGAAGGTTTGACATCTGTCGGAGTCAGCCTGTAGGAACAAACGCTAAGGCCCGGCAAATCGGCGGATAATGCCAGCTTGATGTCTCTTAGACTGCCGTCGGAGTTTAGATCGGCTGCGAGAATCACCGAGGGGATGATTTTGTCGCCGTGCATCACCTGAAGATTCTTTGCGTAGCCGCGAGGCAGCGAGACAGAGATTTCGAACCATTCTTTTCGGTGCCAGGAAACCGGATTCAGTACCACGACCTGCGGGTTGTCTCCGGCGGACATTCGGGAAGCTATATGCTGCAATGAGCTTTTGAGCACGTCCTCTGAGATGTCAATAGATTCGGGCAGGAACCGGCGGGCATCGTCGAGTATGCCGCATATTTGTATATCATGGTGCTGGGCCACAAGCAGATTCTTCCATGCGTTCTCAAGCTCGGCCTGATGGTTCGAGCCGCCCGCCAGCAGAGCTATCGCAGCCGCCCGTTCGGCAGTCAGGACGGCCACCTCCGCACGCCGGGAAAGGTTCCATATTTCGTTGCCGCAATAACCCCAGGGCATTCGCACGACGAAATCATTGGGCTTTGTCTCAAGATCATCCTTCGGGGCGGGAAAAGTGGGGAATATCTCTTCGAGCAAAATCCATTTATATCCGGGCTTGCCTTCGTATTCTTTTACAAGCTCTTCCCGCCGCAACCCCGCATCATCGGCGCGGGTTGCCAGCAGCGGATTGATGCGTGCAAACTCTTTGCGAAAGTCGGCAGGTGACTTCGGGGCGTTCGAGCCCGGATAACGTGTCAGTATCCAGTTGTCCACCGTCGTTCGGCCAAACTGCGCTCCCTGTCCCTTGTAAGTTGGTATGGTGGAGATGCGAGAGCCGTCGAGGCCCACCCACCAGCCGATTGCCGCATCGAAGGTCGGATTATAGCCGTACATCATATAGTGCGTGCGCATTATCGCGCCTTCGAAATTGAAGCCATTGAGTATCTGCGGAATCTGGCTGTGCATTCCGTGTTCGCTCATCAGGTACACATTCGGCGCACAGTCGAAATGCCTGCGGTCCGCCGTCAGCGCATAGCCGATTTGCCGAATGTTGGATTCTTCATTTACGAACACCGAAAGCGGCTGGCCGTACGTACATGTCCCTATCCCGAACCGGCCGGCGTACTTTTTCAGGTACGTGCGTATCTCCTGAAGAATCTCCGGATTGGCCCGGGCCATCTGGTCATAGGTATAAGCTTCATTGTCCAGGCCGATTTTGAAGGATGGATAACGATCCAGCCACTCGACCGCGCTTCGCAAGTACTGCACGAAATGGTCGCTGCCCCACAGGACAAGTCCGCCATGGTCATAAGTCAGAAGATAAAGTGGCGAAGAAGCCGAAGATTCATCGAGAGACTTATCGCTATCTCCTGCGTATGTCTCGAAAGTGAACAGGGATGATAGAATGACCGCAGTGACAGATATGATAACAATAAAATGTCGATGACTCATATTACCTCCAAAAAACAAAAAAAACAAGGCTAATGATACCGTACTTTAACGGAAATACTCATGTTCTGCAAACAAGTTCCCTGCCGTAAATATTGTGGATGTGGCCAGATTTTCTGGCAGGCGATTTTTCGTTCTTAAACGCTTGTTCTCAAAGCCGGGAATTTCCCCTATCGTCATTGCGAGGCCACAGCATGTGGCCGTGGCAATCTCTATACTGCGAACGGTCGAGATTGCTTCGCTTCGCTCGCAATGACAAAGAACACAATCCTTTGCACAAGACAAGCTTATGTAGTGCCAGAAAAATTAGCCACGCACAATATTGTCGAAGATAAGGAATGATTGACATCGGCCGCTCCAAAATGTAAATTCTGCCAAAGCAGGAGAACGATTATGAATAAGAACGCTATATTTGTTTTGCTTCTATGTATCGCCTTTTCACCCTTCGTCTCCGCTCAGGGTGAAGAACTTCTTCATGCCTCCACAGGACACCTTACGGTGGAGCAGAGACGAGGCATCACACAGGGAGTTTTCTTTCGTGAGCATTGGGCACAGTTCGACGCTGAGATAAGCAATTCCAGCGGAAGAATGCTGCGGGTAAACGACGCCGAACTGAGTCTCCACGAAGTTTACGGCAAAAGGCCGGAGGCTTTGACTAACGGCTTTACGCTGATTAACGTGCCGGAGGATTTGTTCGGACTGCAAGGGGCGGATTTGTATCTCGAAGCCTGGGGCGGCCATCCCGGCACCGCCAACAAACGCTTTCTCGTAAATGGAAAACAAATCTATTCCCTTGGTGACGACGGCACAGAAGAGGAAAACTGCGCTTACTCTTATCCTGAGATTCCGCTCAAAGTCGAGCACCTTGTCAGCGGCCGAAACGCATTCCAGTTCGCATGTGACCGGGGCAAAACTTTCTGGGGACATTTTATTATCGATGAGGCCGCGGTTCGATGTTATCTCAAGCCCGACCATCCGGACCTGAGAAAAAACAATCTGCAGGACTTCGAGGCCCGCGTGCAATTGCAGCCGCCGGAATCGACACTGCCTGACCGTGTGAATATGAGATTGTCTTATCCCGAGCGTTACGAGAAATCTATAATCTCGGTCGAGTATTTCGGCCGGTACGACGGCTTCGACGATAACGGCAACAAACTCGATAACGACTGGCACGGCTACACCCATGACAGAAAATACGTCAACCATATAGGCCAGGTAACATCTCCGCCCTTCACGCTGACCTGGGATACGAGCATGATCCCCAGCCAGACCGGACCAATAGCGCTAAAAACCCTGGTGCATTTAAAGGGAGGCTTCCACTACTTCACGGACGTGCTGGACGGCCTTGTATTTCCCGCGTACAGAAACAATGTCGAACTGTACAAATGTGCCGTGCTGCCGAAGCCTTTCTGGTCCCGTGCGTCGAAACCGGTAACGGCGACTATCAACCTGCCCCGGAATCCCGCCAACGCGGAATCCGCCAGGCTGATGGTCAGAATCTGGGACGGCGGCGAAGGCACCGTTACCGAGCACTTCAGGATTAACGGCCATCCTTATTCGATAACATCAGGCAGGGCGAACCACGACCTTGTATTTACAAACGTCGAGGTGGACGTCGAGCATCTCAAAGCCGGCGCAAATACGTTGACTTTACTCAGTGACACTGAGCACCACGGCATCGAGGTTCTGCTGCCTGGCCCATGCCTTTTGCTCCGATACGGCAAATCCGTGCAACTGCCGTTCGACTAAGCTCTCCGGCGAATGCCTAATCCCTTAAATTCTATTAGTATTGATGAGAGGATTCTGCTATGATGTGAATTCAACTGGCTTTAACAATTGTTTAACGGTCCCGTGGAAAACGCCCGGGTGTTGGCAGACTCCAGGGGAAAAACGGGCCGGATGTTATTGAAGATGTTCGTGATGAGGCAGGACCATGATGGTGATAAAGCAACGGAAAATAAAAGCTCATAATTCAAAATCAATTCTCGTTCTTATTATTTTAATATTCGCATTTTCCTTGTTGTTTACAGGACAATCCGCCGGCTCTCAGACTGCCGAGCAGATACATGATCCGTACAGCAAGGCTTTGGCGGACCTGGAGATGGTCAATCCAACCGCACTGCGCCGGGCCATTTCCGATCTGATAAAAACATTCGGCACCGATTATCCCGGGGGGCGGGATTACCTCAAAACACTGGAGGCCTGCGAGAAACGTCTGCCGGGAATTAAAGACGCTCTGAAACGCACAAGCAGGGGCGGTTCGCGAACCGCCCGTACGGCTTTGAGAGCCGCCGAAGAAATCATTGACTTTCAGCGCCAGGCTTTGCTGGCCAATCCCCTGCTGAACTTCGATCGGCTCTTGTTGATTAAGCGCAAACCGATTGGCGACCCCCGACGGGCGGAAGAGCCGGACAGGGGAATCGGCAAGTTCGTGGGTATGCCTCAGCAGAGTTCATGGCAGATTCAAACCATGACCAACACCGATGGCTGGGACAATGAAATCAGTATTCTCTCGCCGGTCGGGCCGGAAGGAAAACTGGCGACGCTTTACAGTCCTCCTGACGGCAGACTCATCAGCGAGATGGACCTGCATTTTGACGCCGGCAAATTGATGTTTTCCATGCCCGACGGGCACAAGTTCTGGCAGGTATTCGAAATCCGGACCGACGGCACGAAGTTAAAGCAGATTTCGCCGGACGACCAGCCGGATGTACATAACTTCGACTCATGCTATCTGCCGGACGGCAGGATCGTTTTCATCTCGACGGCGCCGTTTCAGGGTGTGCCCTGTAACGCCTCGGTCGACGTCGGCATGAGTTATATCATGGACGCAGACGGCCGGAACGTCCGCCAGCTCTGCTTCGAGCAGGACCACAACTTCTGTCCCACAGTGATGAACGATGGACGCGTTCTTTATCTGCGCTGGGAATACACAGACATCCCGCACGTCTGGGCGCGCTTTTTATTCACGATGAATCCCGACGGCACGAGCCAGAGGGAATTTTACGGCAGCGGCGGCTATTGGCCCAACGCGATCTTCTACGCCCGGCCGATCCCCGACCATCCGACCAGGATCGTCGGCATTGTCACGGGCCATCACGTCGGGCGCGTCGGCGAGCTTGTCGTTCTCGACCCGGCACTGGGCCGGCAGACAACCGAGGGAGTCATCCAGCGAATCGGCAGCTCAGGCGGCAAGGTCCAGCCTCTTATTCAGGACAAGCTGGCGATGGAATGCTGGCCGAAATTCCTTCATCCATGGCCATTGAGCGAGAAGTATTTTATTGCCGCCTGCAAGCCAAGGCCGCATGACCTCTGGGGCATTTATCTTGTGGACACCTTCGATAATATTGTCCTGCTAAAGGAAATCGAAGACTATGCCCTGCTCGAACCGGTTCCCATCCGCACAACAAAACGCCCTCCCGTCATTGTCGATCGCGTCGACCTGGCCAGAGACGATGCGCTGGTATTCCTTGAAGATGTTTACAAAGGGCGCGGACTTAAAAATGTCCCGCGAGGAGCGGTCAAGAAGCTTCGCCTGTTCACCTACCACTTCGCATATCACAAAGTCGCCGGCATCAATCACCGCGTCGGCGCCGACGGCCCCTGGGAGCCAAAGCGAATTCTCGGGACCGTCCCGGTGGAAGCCGACGGCTCGGCGGTTTTCCGTGTCCCGGCCAATACCCCGATCGCCATCCAGCCGCTTGACGCCGACGGCAAGGCCCTGCAGTTGATGCGAAGCTGGATGACCGCCATGCCCGGCGAAATCGTCTCCTGTGTCGGCTGCCACGAGGCACAGAGCACGGGACCTCCGAACCAGCGGACGATTGCGGCCGGCAAACAACCCGTCGAAATCGAACCCTGGCACGGACCGGCCAGAGGTTTCAACTTCAAACGCGAGGTCCAGCCCGTCCTGGACAAGTACTGCATCTCCTGTCACGACGGCGGCAAACGAAACGACGGCCTGGACATTCCCGATCTGCGCGCCGACCAGGGCAGGTTCTACGCGTACAGGAACGGAGTCCCCAAAGCCGACATTATCTTGGGAGTCTCGCGCGAGCGGCTTGTCAAAGCGTATGGAGGTGTTTTTGAACCGTCTTATATTACGCTGCGAAGTTTTGTCCGCGTCGGCGGTCTTGAAAGCGATTTACGCATACTCGCTCCGGGCGAATTCTCCGCCGATACGACCGAGCTTGTCCAGATGCTCACCAAAGGCCATTACGGCGTAAAACTCGATTCCGAGGCATGGCAGCGAATAATGACATGGATCGATTTGAACGCTCCGTGCCACGGAACCTGGGCGGAGGTCGTCGGCCGGGAGAAAACGCAAAACGACCACAAGCGGCGTATCGAGCTTCGCCGGCTTTACGGCGGGCCGCTCGAAGATCCGGAGGTCTATCCGGCCGTGGCATCAGAGACAATCGTCCCGGTTGTGCCCAAGCCGGTACCCAGGCAAAAAATCGAAGCTCTCAGTCTCACTGACTGGCCATTGGGCGCGACCGAGGCCAGGCTCCTTCAATCGCGCGGCAGGTCGGATCACCAAGTCATTGACCTCGGCGATAATATAAAGCTCGATATGGTTCTTGTCCCGGCGGGACGGTTCGTAATGGGCGACGCCGATGGCTGTCAAGACGAGCTGCCGCCCGCGAGCGTGCAGATTGACAGGCCCTTCTGGATGAGCCGGTTCGAGGTCACCAACGCCCTATATGCGAAGTTCGACCCCGCGCATGACAGCAAGTACGAGCATAAGGGAAGCTGGATGTTCAACGAGTGGGACCTCGGCTGGCCGCTTAATGAGCCCAACCAGCCGGTTTGTCGTATTTCGTGGGACGAAGCGATGGCATTCTGCCGCTGGTTGTCCCGCAGAATCGGCCAGGACGTCTCGCTGCCGACCGAAGCTCAATGGGAATGGGCCTGCCGGACGGGCTCGGATACTCCCCTCTCTTATGGCGATCTGGATTCGGATTTCTCGCAGTTCGGGAATATGGCTGATGTCTCCATCCGGGAGCTCGCGTACGACGTCAGAGACCAGTATCCGCCGGACCTTGTGCCGAGGGACGCCAGATTCAACGATGGAAGACTCGTCACAGCAAATGTCGGCAGCTACCTGCCGAATGGTTGGGGCCTGCACGACATGCACGGCAACGTTTGGGAATGGACGCGCTCAAAATACCAATCATATCCATATAAAGCGAACGATGGCAGAAATGATATCAGGGATACCGGCGATAGAGTGGTTCGCGGCGGCTCATGGTACGACCGGCCTAAACGCTGCCGGTCCGCCTTCCGCCTGAACTACCCGGCATGGCGAAAAGTCTATAACGTCGGCTTCCGCATTGTTATCGAATCCGATGCCTCACGGTTCGTAAAATCAGCAAGATGATATATCTTCGACCTCGGAGATTGTTTTCGGTATTTTCCTGCCTAAAACACGATGGCCAGTTTGTGTTACGAGAACATCATCTTCTATTCTGATGCCGCCAAAATCTCTGTATGTCTCAAGCAGTTCGTAGTTTATATATTGCGAGTTTTTTTGGGCGGCCTTCCATCGGTCGATCAATTCGGGAATAAAATAAATTCCCGGCTCGACCGTTATAACAAAACCCGGCTCAAGGGTCTTAGCCAGTCTCAACGATTTGAAACCGAATTCGGGATTGCGTTTGATCGAGTCGGTATAGCCGACATACTCTTCTCCCAGCCCTTCCATGTCATGGACATCCAGCCCCAGCATATGCCCCAATCCGCATTGGAAGAACAATGTATGCGCTCCGGCACGAACGGCCTGCTCGATATCACCTTTCATCAATCCCAGATCCTTCAGGCCGGATGCGAGCGCCTTACAGGCGAGAAGGTGGACATTTCTGAATTCAACGCCGGGTTTTACCGCTTCAATCGCTTTTTCCTGCGCGTTCAGAACGATAGCATAGATTTCCTTTTGTCTCTGGGAGAATTTGCCGCTTACGGGTACGGTCCTGGTAATGTCACTTGCATAATGAAGAGCCGATTCGGCGCCCGAATCGTTGACGGCCATATCGCCGGCCTGCATTTTGTTGCCGTAATGATGATTATGAAGCGTTTCGCCGTGGATCGAGAAAATCGTCGGAAAGGAAAGGGCCGAGCCGCGGGATAGAACTACAGCTTCCATTGCAGAAGCGACCTGCCTTTCATATACGCCGGGCTTAGACATTTTCATCGCGAGCGTTTGCATCTCGTAGGAAATATCCAGCGCCGCTTCGATCTGTGCGATCTCCTGCTCGCTCTTTATCGACCGCTGAGCGACGACCGCTCTTATCAACGGCTCTGAGACGCGTGCCGGCATAGCTGACGGCGGTATCCTTAGTAACTGCTGTATTTTCAGAACATTTTCCGGTCGATATTGTGGGAGAAAGTGGATTTCTCTGCCCTGCTTAACGGCTTTCGTTAACACGTCCGGCAGCTTATCAAGTCCGGCTGTTTCAGAAATACCGGTCTTGCTGCATTTTTCTTTCAACGTCGGCTGCGGCCCGGTCCAGACTATATCGTCAACGGTCAAATCATCGCCGAACATGCACTCAGTGGCCTTCTCGACGTCAATGACAGCAGCCAGCCCGGGACAATCCAGCCCAAAGAAATAAAGAAAGGAACTATCCTGCCGGAACGGATACTGATTGTCGGCATAGTTCATCGGGCTCTCTTCGTTGCCTAAGAAAAGAATCACGCCGGCCCGGACGTCGGCTCGCAGGCGTTTTCTTCTTTCGATATATACCTCAGGGGAAAACATGTATCAATAACCTCCAGTTGGCTGTTGCTTTGGGGTTAAAAGGCTGACAACAATCAGGCAGATGACCGACAGCGTTATCGCGGGCAGTACCGCGTCGAGATCCGCCATATCTCCCGGCAAACTGTTTCGAATAAAATCGACTTCCGACCACAATAGAGTCACTACAGTACCTGTGACGATTGAGCAAATAGCTCCGGCTTTTGTTGCCTTTTTCCAGAACAGAGCAGCCACCAGTACTGGAGTAACGGCTGAGCCATAGATCGTATACGCATAGAGAGCTTTCTTGAAAAAACCAGTGGTTTCGGCAAATGCATGAGTTACCAAATAAGCAATTACACCGAAGCCAAGTACAAGGACCCTGCTGATAAATACTACCTTTTTCTGACTGGCGTTCGGATTTATATAGGTCGAATAAAGGTCGTTTATAAAAGTAGTAGCAGGCACAAGAAGAAACGAATCCGCGGTCGAGATAATAACGCCGACAACAGTAATCATAAACAGAAGTCCAAGGGCGAAAGGCATATGATGACGTGCCGCGTAGATCAGGATGTATCTGCCGTTTGCCGGATCCGGTGTCATACTACCAGCAACCCATGCCGAGCCGATGATTAACAGTTCGATCATAAGGGCTGCGAAGATCAGAACAATAACCGCCCGTCTGGCTCCCTGGGCGTTGCGGCTGGCAAAAATACGCTGATATTGATTAGCATCTCCCATAACAAGAAGAAATGTGGGCAAAAGATAATTGATGATTTGGACCGGTGAATAAACACCCCAGAACTGCATATGTGAAGTTCTGCCTTCCATGGCCTCGTATGCGGCCTGCATACCAGCAAAGCCGCCTGCTTTGATTAAAAGAACTGGAAAGGCAATCAGCAGCGAAACGGTAATGATTGACCCGGTGACAATGTCCATACTGGCAAGACTCTTAAGGCCGGCCAGCATAGTATAAACGATTATGAACGATCCTGCGATTATTGTTGCAGTTTCCTTGTTCACAGTATATCCGCTGATGACCTCGATCACGGCACCTCCGGCGTTAAACTGATAGCTGACGATCACCATATAAGCCATTATAAGGGCAATAACAGCCAGGAACCGTGCAACCGGACCGAATCTTAAGCCGATTATCTCAGGGACACTCGAAGCTTCGATATTACGTGCCCTTGCGGCGATAAACGACAATAGAATCATGCCTGTGAAGGTACCGAAAGGAATAATCAGAGCCGCAGCGCCGGTACGATAGGCCTCTTCGGCATTGCCGACGATGGAACCGGTCCCGATCCAGACCGCGAGCATGGTCAAGACCATAATCCACGGAGAAAGAGTTCGACCCGCTACGGCAAAGTCTTCCTGGGTTTTGACCTGGCGTGATTTGTAGATGCCGATGCCTGTCAGGACAAGCAAGTAGATGAATATAGCGATCAAGTAAGTCATGTTCTGCTCCACCGCATATTCAGGAATCAGGATGCATGTATCGGCTCATGGGTATCCCCTGTATTATTTTACAAACTGCTCTACGAAGTACTTGGGTGTCAACGGCTCGCCGGTTGCCCGTTTGATCATATCGTTCCAGCGATACAAGGCGCCGGGACCAAAGACTTTTTCTCGCAGATAATCGCCGAGGATTTTCTCGCCCACATAGCTTACATCGCGCACTGTAGGGGCAGGCCCGCGTGCCTGCCCTGGGCAACCACTTGGGGTTGCCCCTACGATGTGGTGATGCAGTTGAGAAGCCAGCAATTCACCCATCATGTAATTGTGATAATAACACGGCGCAGATGTAAAATGCAGCTTGGAAGCCCAGCCGGCGTCGACAGGTCCCGGCGGTCTTTTTACAAACTGGTACTTTTCAACAAGCTGCCACCAGAGGTTATTCAAATCCTGGTCAGGATCGGCGTAAAGCTGCTTTTCAAAGTTGTACATCACCAGTGCCCAGCGGGCAAAAAGAACCTGCTGAAAGCGCATGTATTTCCTGCTGACCTCTTCAATCTCCATCCGTTCTTCATCAGACAAATCGAGCATCTCCTGCATCCAGGCGGCATTGCGGCTGAGCCGGCCGAAAAACATCGCTATCGCCTCGGTGGTAAAACTGTGGGCCGGCTCCCTGAGCAGCCAGGGCTCATTACGATCGTGGTATTTGCTGTAAATCGAATGGCCCAATTCGTGCAATATGGTTTCCATCCAGCGTTCGGTGTTTTGAAGATTGCACAAAATACGAACATCCCCCCGCCGGTCTATATCGTGACTGAAAGCGTGCGGGTATTTACCTTCACGATCGTACAAATCACTCTTTGCGAGGATATCATCCACAGGCAGGCCGACGCCGGTGTAATATTTTTCCGCCAATTCTTTGATGTCCTTGTCCTTATAATAGAGGTCCAGGTCCTGGTCATAAACGAGCGGGGTCCTTTGAAAGAAAGGATCATGATAATGCCACGGCATCAAATCACCGGCGGCAATGCCGTAACTGTCCGCCAGGATGATATCCAGCTCTTTCTTCATCCGGGCGAACGGTTCGGTTGTCAATTCGCAAAGCTCATCGAAAATGCGGTCGAGCTCTTTTACATTCTGCCGGCCCGTGACTATTGTAAGAGTATGATAATTGTCAAAGCCAACCTTTCGTGCCGCTTCGTTACGCAGCTTGACCAGCTTGATAAGATCGTCAACGATCACATTTCCCACCTGTTTGCTGGCCTTCCATGCCAGCTCCCTTTTACGGCAGTCTTTTTCCGTTGTCAGAATGTTATAGATGTCACTCATAGTGACATTTTTGCCATCCATCGTTCCGCGAAAGCTGCTGTACTTTTCCTGGATTTTGCCGTCCAGGCCGACTATCTCTTCGAGCAGGTCCGGCTCCACCTGATTCGGCAGGTAGGCGTAGTACAATTTATCCAACTGCCGGGCCAACCTGGCATTTGTAATCCGGCCCGATTCTTTTATGTCCTTGATAAAGGCAAAGTCATGAGGATTGTTATAGAGCCGGCTTATCTCAAGCTGTAATTCGCTGAATCTGTCATAATCTTCCGCCTTGCCTTTCGTGGAAGCGTCCCAATAGGCAAGATTAGCCTCTTTTGCCAAAGGTTCAACTTTTGCGACATGAGCTTCGATAAACCGCTCCAATTGCCTGTCCTTTACAACGGGCCCACAGCCGGCAAGAAAAACAACTGCGACAAACACAGTGAGCAAAGCCAATATTCTCTCCATAATAAGTCTCCACATCAGAATTCGTAGGGGCAACCCCATGTGGTTGCCCAGGGCAGGCACGCGGGCCTGCCCCTACAGCGACCGCTGTTCGGTGCGGGCGATAATTTCGTTTTGCAGGTCCCGGCCTACGTCTACGAAGTAATCGCTGTAACCTGCGACCCTTACGATCAGGTCGCGGTGACGTTCGGGATTCTGCTGGGCTTTCCTTAGCATTTCGGCGTCAATGACATTGAACTGGATATGATGGCCGTCGAGCTTGAAGTAAGACCTGATTAGATGAAGCAGCTTGTCGATACCTTCGCCGGCGAGCACCTGCGGATTAAATTTCATATTCAACAAAGTTCCGCCGGTGCGTGCGTGATCGATTCTGGCCGCCGACTTGACAACAGCGGTCGGCCCTTTCGTATCGGCGCCCTGGGTCGGTGAAATACCTTCGGAGACCGTCTCGCCGGCTTTTCTGCCGTTCGGAAGGGCGCCCACCACAGAGCCAAAATAAATATGTACCGTTGTGGGAAGAAGATTCACACGATACCTGCCGCCCTTTGTATTCGGGCGGCCGTTGAGCAGGTCGTAATAAACGTTAAAAACTTCTTCGGCAATGCCGTCCGCGTAATCATCGTCGTTGCCGTACTTTGGTGTATGGTAGAGCAATTTCTGCCGCAGGTGTTCGTATCCCTCGAAGTCAGCCTGCATCGCTTTTAGTAATTCATCCATCGAGATATTCTGCTCATCGAAAACATGATACTTCACCGCCGCCAGCGAATCCGTTAACGTACCGATACCAACGCCCTGGATATAGGTCGGATTATACCTCGCGCCGCCATTGTGGTAATCGAGCCCGCGGGCGATGCAGTCATCCATCACAACTGACATAAAAGGAGCGGGCATATAATTGGCATAGAGCCGTTCGATGATATTGTTGGCCCTGATTTTCAGGTCGATAAAATACTTGAGCTGCTGCCTGTACGCATCCATTAGCTGCTGATAAGAAGTCAATTTGCGAGCATCACCGGTTCGAGGCCCGACCTGCTCGCCCGAATTAGGATCAACGCCGTCGTTGCAGGCAAGTTCGAAAATCTTGGGCCAGTTAATATAGCCGGTCAGGGTGCAGCTTTCCTTGCCGAACGAGCTGACCGTCACGCAGCCGCTGGGACCGCCGGTACGGGCATCCGTTATGTTCTTGCCGTCCTGGAGCATCTCCTTAATGATGACATCGGTGTTGAAGACCGAAGGCTGCCCGAATCCGGTGCGGATTACTTCGCAGGCGCGCTTCAGGAACCGGTCGGGATTTCTCATGCTGATTTGAATGCAGGAGCTCGGCTGAGTCAGCCGCATTTCTTCGACCACGTCCAGAATCATATACGAAACATCGTTTACCGCGTCACTGCCATCGGCCGGCGTTACTCCGCCGATGTTAATCAATGAAAAGTCGGTGTAGGTTCCGCTTTGTTCCTCGGTAACACCAACTTTCGGCGGAGCGGGCTGATTATTGAACTTTATCCAGAAACACTGCAGCAGCTCTCTGGCTTGTTCATCTGTTAAGTTTTCTTCCTGCCGGCCCTTTTCGTAGAACGGCAATAAGTGCTGGTCAAGCCGGCCCGGATTAAAGGAGTCCCATGTATTCAATTCCGTAATCACGGACAAATGCACGAACCAGTACGACTGCAATGCTTCCCAGAAATTGCGCGGCGCATTAGCCGGAACGTGCGAACAAACCTCGGCGATCCGTTCCAATTCACTGCGGCGAATAGGATCGGTTTGTTGCTGTGCAAGCTGTGTCACCTTTTCAGCGTGCCTTTGAGCGAAGGTAATGACGGCATCGGCACAGATATCCATCGCCTGATATTCCTGGTCCTTTTCATAGGCGCGCGGATCATTGAAATAGTCGAGATTTTTCCGTTTCTCCGCGATGTCATTTTTGAATTGCAGCATGCCTTTGCGGTAAATCTTATCGTCAAGAATGGCGTGGCCGGGGGCGCGCTGCTCCATAAATTCGGTGAACACTCCGGCATTAAAAGCCTGGTGCCACTTTTCTTCCATCGAGGCGAAGAGTTTTTCCCGCATGGTTTTGCCGGTCCAGAAGGGAATGATTCTCTCGCTGTAGATTTTTCTAACCTCTTCCGAGACCACAAAGGGAGTTCTTTCCCGGGTGTTTAATATGCGCAGGTCTTCCATGGAATGGCAGCATAGCTCGGGATAAGTCGGCGTGGCTTTCGGTGCCGGACCTCGCTCGCCGACAATCAGCTCGCCATCGTTGATACAGATGGTTTTGTTCTCCATCAGGTACTTGAACGACAGGGCGCGGCAGACTTCAACAGATTCATGCCGGGGAATATCACCCTGGTAGAAATCGGTCATCAGCTCCGCCCGTTCGGTGGAGATATAAGGCCGGATCTCAACACTTTCTCTTCGTAATATGTCTACTCTTTCATTCATATCACTAACCACCAATATTTACTTCGGATACGTATTTACTCAGGTTCTCACCTATCTTTCTCATTTTATCCTCATCGGGAGTCTCGACCCGCATGGGTTTAATCTCACCTGTGAGTCGAGCAGATTTTTCCATCCCTCCACGATTGAAAGGGAGGATGTCTATTCTGCCGACTCCGGCTTCCGACGCTGCGAATTTGCCCGTCGCCTCGATATTTTCCGGATCGTCATTGAAGCCGGGAATGACCGGTAACCTGATTACGATTTTCCTGCCGGCCTGCGAGATACGCCTGATATTTTCAAGAATCAAATTATTTCCTGTGCCTGTAAAACGTTCGTGCATTTCATTGTCCATGTGTTTAAGGTCGCAAAGAAAAAGATCAGCTCTTTTGGCAATCGATTCCACAATCTCCGGCTCCGCGTAACAGCTCGTATCCACCGCCGTGTGTATATTCCTCGCCCGGCATTGATTCAGCAGAGCCAGAAGAAAGTCCGGCTGCATCAGCGGTTCGCCTCCGGAGAACGTGACACCGCCGCCCGACTGGTCGTAGAATATGACATCCCGTTCGACTTCGGCCATTACTTCGCTAACGCCCATCTCCCGCCCGATGATCTGCCTGGCGCCGGCCAGGCAGACATCCACGCATCGGCCGCAGAGTACACATTTCTCCACGTCTGTTACAGGCCGGTTTTCAACAAGCGAAATCGCCTCATGTGGACAAGCCTCTGCGCATTGACCGCACCCGGCACATCGGCCCTTGCGAAAGCCGAGTTCGGCCTGGCCTCTCCAGCTTTCCGGATTATGGCACCACAGGCACTGCAATGGACAACCTTTGAAAAACACCGTTGTACGGATCCCCGGGCCGTCATGGATGGCATACTTCTTGATATCGAATACGAGTCCCTTTGCCTTTAATTCCATATTTGTCATTCCCGCGAAAGCGGGAATCCACTTTACCGCTGCGTTCTGGATCCCTGCTTTCGCAGGGATGACAGTATAACTCGGTCAGTTTAAGTTCATTTAAATTTATCGCTAAGTCTTTAGTTTATGCTAACATACCAAATCCGGCTGTAAAAAGCAATTATCATAGTTTAACCTGTATCATGGAGTAGCTGAACTGCGACAAATTTCATATCTCCGATAGATTTGAAGAGATAGCGGCAAAAGAAAACCCCCGGCGGCAAACCGGGGGTCGAGTAAATGCTTTTGGAAACGACGTAGGGGCGGTTTGCGAACCGCCCGTACTTACGCCGGGCGGAGCTTTCTGAAGTTCTTGTAACATAGCTCTGCGGCCTTCAGCGGAGGATAAACGTCTTTTTCTTCCTCGATGATGTACCACTTGGTGCCGCCGATGGTCTCGCAGAGGTTTAGCAGCTCTTCCCAGGGGATGTCGCCTTCGCCGACGATTGCGTTCTTATTCGTGGCCGAGTATTCCTTCAGATGGACGGTGACGGCCCTGCCTGGGTAGCGTTTCAAATAGGGGATCGCATCTCCGCCGCCCTGCATGGCGTTGCCGGTGTCGAACTGCATGATGACGTCCTTGCGGGTATTGCCGAAGAAGATATCCCACGGCACCTGACCGTCGACGGGTTTGAATTCGTGCGAGTGGTTGTGGTAGCCGACCTGCATTTTGTGCGGTTCGACTTTTTCCGCCAGCTCGTTGAACATGTCGGCGGCGTTTTTCCAGCCTTCGGCCGAGCTGTACTTGTTCGGGTCGAGCCAGGGAACAATCAGATATTTGTTGCCGATGATCTTGTTGAACTCGATGGTCTTTGGCAGGTTGTCGCCGAGCAGCGTGTTGAGCTGGGCATGGGTGCCGCAGCATATCAGGCCGTTATCATCGAGCAGCTTGCGAAGGTCCTTTGCGCCATAGTCATAGTAGCCGGCGAATTCGACGCCCTGGTAGCCTATGTCGGCGACGGCTTTAATTGTGGCCGGCAGGTCCTTCTGACATTCCGTCCTGACGGAATACAATTGCAGGCCCAGCGGGATTTTACGCTTTGATTTTCCGAGCTTCATTTCTCCGTCACAGCCGGAGCCAACTGCACAGGCCGCTGCGATTGAAGCTGCGGTGGTCTTTAGAAACATGCGGCGGGAAAAATTCGGGCTATTGTCTATCGTATCCATAATCCTTTACCTCATTTAATGATTAACAGCATATTCCGGAACAACAATTACACGCGATGGTTCCTTGTCGGTGCGATTGTAAGTTGTCGCCGGACTTGTGTCAAATGGAAACGTATTTTCACGGCATGTGCTGAACCGGGCGGATTCGAAGGGTAAATCGAAAGAATTTTGTGGTTTTGCCGGATGAAATTGTGTGTTATGATCTGGCGGTTCAGAGAAAGGTTAGAAAATTAAGCAAGGTGTTATTCAAGGGCAAATCGGAAAGGATTAGAAATGAGAAAGTGTGCGATTACAGTTATGGCGATGGCGGTGCTGGTCTGGGCGGCAGGCTGCGCGAGTGTCCGGACCACTGCGACCGACAAGCAGATGGAAAAGAAAATCGACGAGTTGCTTGCGAAAATGACGCTGGAAGAGAAGGTCGGGCAGATGACGCAGGTGACATTGGAGGTCGTGGCGGGCCAGACCAGGGATGATGGATGGCTTAAGCTCGATAAGAAGAAGCTGCAGGACGCGATTGTCAAGCATCAGGTCGGATCTATCCTGAACTGCGGCGGACAGGCACGGTCTGTGGATAACTGGCACGAGATCATTACGCAAATGCAGGTTATAGCCACAAAACAGACACGGCTGGGGATTCCCATAATCTACGGGATCGATGCGATTCACGGGGCGAACTATACCCTGGGGGCTACGATATTCCCACAACATATTGCGATGGCGGCGACCGGCAACGTGGATTTGATAAGAACAGAAGGCGAAATTACGGCCCTGGAGGTGCGGGCATCGGGAATGCCCTGGAACTTCAACCCGGTCCTGGGGCTTGGCAGAAATCCGATGTGGTCGAGGCATTGGGAGACGTTCGGGGAAGATGCATATATCAGCTCCGTCATGGCGGCGGCCTATGTCGAAGGACTGCAAGGCAGCGACATATCGCAGCCCACGAAAGTGGCGGCCTGTATGAAGCACTACCTCGGCTACAGCGTGCCGCTGTCGGGCAAGGACCGGACGCCGGCGTATATTCCGGAGCGGCAGTTAAGACAGTTGTTCCTGAAGCCTTTTGCCGCGGCGGCAAAAGCGGGCGTCGCAACGGTCATGGTCAATTCATCGGAGATCAACGGGATTCCCGTCCATTCGGACAGGTTCCTGCTGGTCGATGTGCTGCGGGACGAGCTGGGCTTCGATGGTTTTGTCGTTTCGGACTGGGCCGATATAGATAATCTCTACAAACGGGAGATGGTAGCGAAAGATCAGCGAGAAGCGGTCAAGATGGCGGTAATGGCCGGGATTGATATGAGTATGGTGCCTTCCGACTACAGCTTTTACGACCACCTTGTGGACCTTGTCAAAACCGGCGAGGTTCCGATGAGCCGCATTAACGAAGCGGTGACCGATATCCTGCGGGTCAAGTTCCAGCTCGGGCTCTTTGAAAAGCCGTATCCGGATAAGCAGCTCAAGGAACAGTTCGCAACGGATGCCTCACGTCAGGTAAACCTGCAGGCGGCCAGAGAAGCGATGACACTGCTCAAGAATGAGAATGACATTTTACCGCTCAGTAAAAGCATGAAGGTCCTTGTGACGGGGCCATGCGCCAATAAGCTTTCCGTGCTGAACGGGGGCTGGACAATTACCTGGCAGGGGGATAACGAGGCCCTCTATCCGCATGAGAAATCGACTATCCTGGAGGCGATACAGGACAAAGCCGGCGCAAGTCGCGTCGAGTATATCGAGGGAGTGACCTTTGACGAGGAGCTGGATATTCCGAGGGCGGTATCGGCGGCGAGCCGTGCGGATGTAATCGTGGCGTGTCTGGGTGAGCCGACTTATTGCGAGACGCCCGGCAATATCGACGATTTGACGCTGACTGCGCCGCAGATTCGCCTTGTACAGGAGCTTGCCAAGACGGGCAAGCCCATCGTCATGATATTGGTCGAGGGCCGGCCGCGGGTGATTCGAACGATCGTCGACCATGCCGGTGCGATTCTGATGGCCTATCTGCCCGGCATGGAGGGCGGACAGGCAGTAGCGGATGTTCTCTTTGGCGACGCAAATCCAAGCGGAAAATTGCCGTTTACATATCCGAAATACTCCGGATGGCACGTTTGCTACGATCATAAGAAAAGCGAGGATGCGGCGCCCAACAAATTCGATCCGCAGTGGGAATTCGGGCACGGATTGTCATATACGACCTTCAAGTACAGCAATCTGCAGCTTGATAAGAATAAGCTCTCGGCAGACGATACCCTTACGGTTACGGTAAACGTCACTAATACGGGCCAACGTGAAGGTGCCGAGTTTGTGCAGCTTTTCCTCTCGGATATAGTCGCGACCGTAACGCCCCCGGTCAAATCGCTCAAGCGGTTCAGCAAGGTGCCTTTTTCGCCCGGCCAGAACCAGACGGTCAAGTTTGAGCTTGGTTGGGACGACTTCGCGTTCATCGGTCGTGACAACAAGCCCGTTGTCGAGCCGGGCGAGTTCAAGGTTAGTGTCGGCGGGCTAACCGGAACTTTCACGATTCAGTAGATTACCATTCGCGCATCGTGTATGTCGCGATGAATGGATCGATACAAGGATCTGGATCAGTGGCTGCGTAAACACGGCGATTATGACGGCGATTATGACTGCGTTTATGTGGACAAATGGCAATTGCATGCAATTGCGATTTTTCCGGGACATATTGCAAAAAGCAAACGTGATACCAAACACCTGGTCTCCGGCGTGGATATCCCGGCGACAATTAAAATATTACAAAAGTCCATCGGCAGCCACTTGCCAATGCTGAATAATGTTGTATGATACAAGTGTTTTCTCGTTCCACATTTATCTCTGGAGAAATTTAAACGGAACATTTTTATGGCCGATACAATAACTGGAATATTGAGAAGTATCAACAAACAGCAGTTCGCGATCAGAACAGCCGAACGTTCTTATCGAGCGGAGCCGTCTGAAGTGATAGTGCAACCGGATATAACTCGCCGCCTCGGGCTCACTAAAGGAGCAACCGTCACCGCTCAGATCGAACTAAAGAAAGGCAAACGCAAGCTGGTTTCTATCGATTCGGTGGGAGGCATGAAACCGGAGGCCTTTCACAAACGCCCTCGGTTTACCGATCTGGTGGCCGTCGATCCGCACGAACGATTTGACCTGGGCGCTTCCGGGCAGGAGAGCATGCGTATCGTCGACCTCATTGCGCCAATCGGCAAGGGCACTCGTCAGTTGATCGTTTCGCCGCCCAAAGCGGGAAAGACCGTTCTCCTGGAACAAATCGTCCAGGCGATTCGGCAATGTTCCCCTGAAAGCCGTATTATCGTGCTGCTGGTGGATGAGCGGCCCGAGGAAGTCACCCACTTTCGCAGGTCCGTGGAGGGAGCCGAAGTGGTGGCAAGTACGAGCGACCATAGTGCAGACGAGCACGCCGAGCTCGCCGAGCTGATGCTCGCCCATATACAAACGGAGCTGGAATGCGGCAGAGAGATAGTCCTGCTGATCGACAGTCTCACGCGAATGGGAAGGGCTTTCAACAACAGGGGCCGCCGGCGAGGTGCACCGCGTCGCCAGACTATGAGCGGCGGATTGGAAGCTGGCATTCTGGAAATCCCACGCCGACTCTTCGGGCTTGCGCGCAAAATTGAAAACGGAGGCTCCGCTACGATTATCGCGACGTGCCTGATAAATACCGGCTCTCGAATGGATCAGCTTATCTTCGAAGAGTTCAAGGGAACGGGCAACAGCGAAATCGTACTCGACCGCACCCTTGCCGAGGCCAGAATCTTCCCTTCGATCGACATCCCGGCCAGCGGCACGCGAAAGGAAGCCAAGCTCTACAGTAATGACGATACCCGGGGCCTGGCCACGCTCCGGCGTGTTTTGTCCAACTACGGGCCCCGCGAGGCATTGAACTCCCTCTTCAAGCTGCTCCAGAAGTACCCTACCAACAAAGAATTTCTGGAGAGCATGGCTGCCGGAATTTGATCGCCGGTGAAACAAATTCCGGCTCTATACCACAACAACGCCGACGGTTCGCATGTTCATATATCCTTCTATCAGAATAAATACGCCACACTCCCAGCTATAAACCTTATCTTTGCACCGGAAGGCCTATTTCAATTATTTGTAATTTTTTTGCAATAATCGCCATTTTTTCCTTGCTTTAAAATTTTAACTGTAATAAAATACATAGTTTCGCTATTTGTGGACAGTAAGCACCTTTTACTCACCTCTAATTTGCGGAAAATCCTGAATAACTGTTGGCGATTGTTCACCAATAAGGCCAAATGTATAAGCGTTATCCAGGCCTTTGACGGACCTGGCGACAAGATAATTAGCATTGTAATTAAGTAATAGCATTGAGAAAAAATGAAGCAGATTAGCAGAATTAGAAACATCGGTATTTCGGCACATATCGACTCCGGCAAAACAACGCTGAGCGAGCGGATTTTGTTTTATACAGGGCGTATTCATCGCATGCAGGAAGTCCACGCCAACGAAGGCGGGGCAACATTGGACTATATGGACCTCGAACGCGAGCGCGGCATCACAATCACGGCGGCCGCCACCCAGGTCACGTGGAAAGACAAGAGCATCAACCTGATCGACACTCCGGGCCACGTGGATTTCACCGTGGAAGTCGAGCGTTCGCTGCGAGTCCTGGACGGGGCGATAATGGTCCTCTGTTCGGTGGGCGGCGTCCAAAGCCAGTCGATTACCGTCGACCAGCAGATGAAACGGTACCGCGTACCGCGAATCGCTTTTATCAATAAAATGGATCGTGTCGGCGCCGACCCCGAACGGGTGCGTCAGGACCTGAGAGAGAAACTCGGCCTGAACGTAGTCCCCATACAGATCAACATGGGAGTGTCTGAAAGCTTTCAGGGCGTCATCGACCTGATTACCATGCAGGCCTTCACCTTTGAGGGCAATGGCGGTGAACAGGTCGTCCGGGGACCGATCCCGGCAGAGTATGCCGATAAGGCGGCAAAAGCGCGAGAAGAGATGCTCGACGCACTCAGTATGTACAACGACGAGATGATGGAGCTGCTGCTGGAAGAAAAGCCCGTCGAGAATGATATGATCCGCCGGACGATTCGCGAAACCACAATCAACCGCGACATCGTGCCGCTGATGATGGGCTCGGCGTTCAGGAACAAGGGTGTTCAGCCCCTGATGGACGCCGTGTGCGATTTCCTTCCCAGTCCCATGGACCGCTCCAGCTTCGCCCGCGATCACGACAACGAGGGCACGGAAATCCCGCTGGCGAGCGACCCCGATGCCCCGCTCGTGGCAATGGTTTTCAAGATTGCGGACGAATCTTTCGGGCAGTTGAGTTATGTCCGCGTCTATCAGGGCCAAATCATCAGAGGCCGGCAATACCGCAATGCCCGAACGAATCGAATGCAGCGGATCGGCCGGATTGTCCGTATGCACGCAAACGACCGCGAGGATATTACCGATGCCGGCCCCGGCGATATTATCGCCCTGCTGTCTGTGGATTGTGCCAGTGGCGACACGATTTGCGGCGACGGCATTAACTATTCTCTCGAAAGTATTTTCATTGCCGACCCGGTTATCAGCCTGTCCGTAACGCCTGCCGGTTCCGCCGACCAGGAACGCATGGCCAAGGCACTCAGCCGGTTCATGAAAGAAGACCCGACCTTCCGCGTCTCCACCGACCCGAAAACCGGCCAGACGGTTATCGCCGGCATGGGAGAACTGCACCTCGACGTTTATATCGAACGTATGCGCCGTGAATTCAAGGCCGAGGTGACTGTCGGCATCCCGAACGTCAGCTATCGCGAGGCACCGACGGTCGAAGCCGAATTCAACTACAAGCACAAGAAACAGACCGGCGGCTCCGGGCAGTATGCCCACGTGGTCGGCCGATTGATTCCGCTGCCCGAGGACGACGAATCCTCGTACGAGTTCGAAGACAACATCAAATCGGGACGAATCCCTAGCGAATACATCCCCGCGGTGAACAAGGGCTTTCAGGCGGCAATGAAGAAAGGCCCGCTCGCGGGTTTTGAAATTGTCGGCTGCAAAATGTGTCTTGACGACGGCTCGTACCATTCGGTTGACTCCAGCGAGATGGCGTTCCGCACGGCTGGGAGAGACGCTTTCATCGAAGCGTTCAAGAAATCCAGGCCCTGCCTGCTCGAACCGATCATGACTGTCGAGATCGAAATGCCGGGCGAATTCCAGGGCCCGGTCGTCGGCGATCTCAACTCCCGGCGAGGTATCATCATGGGAACCGAAACCCGGGACAGCTACACTGTTGTCCGGGCCGAGGTTCCGCTGGCAAACATGTTCGGCTATGCCACGGTGATTCGCGGCATGACCAGGGGGACCGGCACTTTCTCAATGGAAATGTCACGCTATGCCAGGGTCCCGGCCAAGATCAGCGAACTTATCCTCGAACAGCACCGGGAGCAAAACGAGCAAACCGCTCGAAAATAATCTTACGCCGGTTATGTAATAATCGAACGAGTATGGGCGGTCCGCTTTACCGCCCTACCATCCCCTACATTGGCGTATTAGTTACCGACGTTAAATCCGAGTTGCACGTTTCCCCCGGATTTATTGACGATCCGCTCCGAGCCCGTGAATAAATTCTCCGTAATAATGGCACGTTCGACGCCTTCTCCAAGCCGGATTTGCGGCCGGTCCTGTCGAAACTCGCATCCCCTGATTAGAACGGTGCCGCTGTCCGCCTGGATCGCGGGGCGGTCGCCCTCTTTGCCGCCCCACTGGACAAAAGTACAATCACTAAAGCCGACGGTCCCCGTCCCTGCGATCTTCGCTATCTGATTACACGGGCCCCAGAACGCACAGTTCAGAAAGCGGATGCTCCCCGTGTTAGTTTTTTCGATCCCGACCATGGTCGGGTCCGGCCCATGAAACGATACGAACTCGCCATTCGTAATCAACAGCCCGTATGGAGCGCATTGCTCGACGACAAGGGCCGTATAGCAGTCGTCCGCTCCGATGCCGAGAAAGTTGCCGTTGCACATGCCCCTTCTGCCTTGTATGAACTTATAACCGACCTTGTAACCGAAGCAGAATGTATTATAGACATACTGCCAGTCGGATTTGCCGAAGATAAACGCCTCGCCGTTTTCCATCTGCCACTGGAACAGCTTTGGTTTCATGCTCCACCAGGGATTGAAATGGACGTTTTCGATCCGCCCGATATCGTAGATGGAGTCGACCAGGACGCCCCGCCGGAGGGGCTGGCCGTGAACGTCACGAATCAAGTGACGCTCGTTCCGCGATGCGTCGATCCCGTTGTACGGATTGAGCATTTCCACGGCGAGAACCGCCGGGTTTTTGCCTCGCATGGCGATTGCCCAGGGGTACGGCTTGGGTACGTCATCTATGTTTTGTTGAGGATAATACAGAACAACTCCCTTGAGGGTACTGTTCGTGTTGAGGGTTATGAAAGCCGGCCCGTCCTCACTGCCCGCCCCGCCCGTCACCAAAAAAGTCGTGCCGTCATCCGTCGGTTTGGGAAGCCCCTTGTTGCGCAAGCCGTTATGTGCCGGGACCGACTGCCAGATACCCGCCAAAGTAACGGCATTGGGTACGTTCAAATTGCCGGCGAAGAAATAATTGCCGACAGGAGCATAGACAACACCTCCGCCGGCTTTTGCCGCCGCATCCAGGGTCTTTTGAAAAGCCGCAGTATCATCCGTCTGGCCGTCTCCCGCGGCACCGAAACTGCGGACATTGAAATAATCCGAAACGGGGCCCTGAACCGCTTCCCCGGCAAAGACTCCAACCGTAAACAGCAGAGTCAGCACGATAAAGAGCCGGCCAAACTGTTTCACCATACGTGCTTTCGAAAAACTGCAAACCATTCTTTTTACTCCTGTACTTTATCCATTCGATTCCTGTTTTTTGCCGGGATTTTCAATTGATATTGAAAAAATCCGGCAAGGTCTTTGCCACGACATGCAAATGTTATACCGGGCAACACAAGAATTTACCACCAGAAACACGGATTACTGAACTGTTGCCAGAACCAGCGGTGCTCCATATCTTTGAAGTGCCTCCACTGCACGTGCCCATCGACGAAAAGGATATTCCCCCCGGTAGGCTTCGAGCCTGCTTTCAGATGATTCGTTCTGTCATAAACCTGCCAGCGCGTCCAGCAGCCGCCGGTTGCCCGAGTGAAATCGGACTGGTCGCGGTCCGGTCCGTTGCTGGCGGTTACATCGGTGATAAGCTCCACCGCTGCGGGAGCGCTTTTCGTCGCAGCGACGGATCTGACCCATTCTCTGGGCGCTGTGTTGTCGGGGCTCATAGGTGGATTCGATCTGCCGCCGGCCGTATCGATGAGCCAGAAGTATCCCATAATACGATGGTAGTTTCTGCGGGTCGCTTCATCCTGTGGCTCCGGCTGAGTAAGGCTCTCCGGCGTCCCCGCTGGAAAGTTCTCGCCGTAGCGCCAGAAGATAATATTGTCTCTCTGACGCCAGGATGGACAATAGAAGATATGCCGGTCGAAAGCGCCCGTCTCCAGAATGATGTCCGTCGTCCAGTATGAAACGTCAAACAACCAGCGATCGACCACATTCAAAGGCAGCTTGCCGTCGTAGTCGTCGGCATACATGAACAGCCCCAGGCCCGTGTTCTTCTCATTTTGGCCGCACACGGCGCGTCGGCCCTGCTCCCGGACGGTTCGCAATGCGGGCAAGAGAATGCTGAGTAAAAGAGCAATGATGGCAATCACCACCAGAAGTTCAATAAGTGTAAACCCTCTTTTTCTGTCCATGGCGACACCTCAACTTCTTCGTGGACACCTCTGGAACCGATAAGTTATTATAGTCATTTTCCAATAGAGTATCAACAACAAACCGCACAAAATGGCACACCCGGCTATTGAGTAGGTAGAACTTGTCATTCTGCTGTACAAGCGCTTCGGGCTTAATAGATGTTTAGAGTTGATGTGAAGAAATTCCGAAACGACTTGACAACGGCCAATAAGGTGTAGTGTCAAGAAAATAACCGGTGACTGTTAGTTTTCTCCGATGCTTTGCCCGGCTAAAAAAGATAGTTTTTTATGAAATACAGGGGGCCTATACCTAATCGTTCGGTATAGGCCCCGAACTAACGCTAATCCTGATGTAATTGCCTCTCCTGCTTTCGCGAGTCCGGACTTGTCACTGCGAAAGCGTCCAGCGGCGTTTACTCTCCATCAACAGCACTCGGCAGTTCGAGCCGGATGTCGTCGAAGTACATCTTGCCTGCTCCACCCGGCGTCGTCAGATTATCTCTGGTCCCCACGCCGATGATAATCCTGTCGACGTCGGTCAGAGTTATGCCCTGATCGGCAATGGTCTGCAGGGGGATGACCCACTGGGTCCAGGTGTTGATCTGAGACGCTGCCGGGTCATCGTGGGTTACGACTACAGGCGTGCCTGTTTTGTTGGCTACTGCTACATATAACGGCTCGGCGTCATTGGTCGAAAGACCCCGGAACCACAGGGACAATTCGGCAACGCCTTCTTCAGTCCAGTCACGTGGGGCAGTTAATGTCAGCTCTGCCTCTGAATAGCAGGCGCAGCCCTGCTTATTGTTGTTGTACCAGTACGGCATTGACTTACCGCCGCTATGGACGATAGTTTCCTCAGTATAAGAGGATGTGCTGTCGTCGCCTACCTCCGAGCCGGTCCCGTTACCGGGAAAGGGCGGATCACCCGGGTAGCCATAGCCAAGACCTTCATGCCAGGCGTAAAATATCCGGTTTTCGTCGGCGTCGTAGTCCTCGAAGTCATCTATAACGAGGAAATCACCCGTCGTGAAGCTCCAGAGCCTGCCTACCCACGGACCATCGGGATTGAGATTATTGACCTCATCGACGCGCCAGTAGTAAGTGCTCGTCCAGGCGAGTTTGCCCGGATCGTAGCTCTCCGAGCCAAGTTCCATAGTGCCTATGTACTCAGGTGAATCCGTGGTGGCATCGCGTACTGCATCGGCATCTGTGCCGAAATATACCTGGTGCGAAACGGCATAATCGCCCGGGCTCCAGGTGAGAATAGGTGTCATTTTCACACCCGTGGCTCTATTAGGCGGATTCGGGTTTCTTGCCTTGACCGGTGGGGCCAGTGCCGCCTGCGGAACGAAATCTTTTGGCGTAGATGGACTCGACCAGCGAAGTTCTGCCACAGCGTCTACGGTGTTCTCATAATACTCCATAACCAGGCTGTACACATTTCCGGCCACAAGGTCAATTGTTCCCCTGTACTCGGTCACGCTCTGATCTATCCATGCATCAACAAGCTGCCGGCCATCGACCCACAAGCGTACACCATCGTCGGCCCTGGCGTAGAAGGTATAGGTCTCGGTAAATGCCGCCTCGACTTCTCCGGTCCATCTGGCCGAGAAGATGTCATCGCCAACCGCCGGGTCCGGCCCGCCAGGATCGCCCCAGTTAAAGTCAATCTGAGATTCTGTGCGACTCAGCACGAAATTGTCGAAGTTCATGCCTCTGTAGTAGTCACCTCGCACACCCCCGCCGGCCCTTGCGGTCGTAAAGCTCCATACATCGCCCGTAATCAGGCCATAGACACCGAATGTATCCACACGCCAGTAATAGACCGTATCATATTCAAGCGGACCGGGATCATAAGTTGTTGTACCTGTTACTTCTATGCCACCTGTGGTTGCACTGTTGACAGTGTCATAATCGTCGCCGAAATAGGCTGTCTGCATTGACATGCCCAGACCTGATTGCCAGCTAAGGTCCACATTCGGGTTTATAAATTTGCTCCCTTCAACCGGGGCGGGGGCATAAGCCTTAATATCGGCAACCTCAAAGCTCCAGATATCGCCTTTCCACGGGCTGTTCGGTTCCGTATCATGGACCTCATCGATCCGCCAGTAGTAGGTAGTGCCCGGCACAAAACCTGTCGGGACTGGATCATTCGGCGTATAGCCATAGCCGGCATGAAAATACACAACTGTCTGGTTGCCTCGGAACGTATCACCTGTGCCGGCTTCTACCTCAGCATAATCTGTACCGAAGTACACATCATGCGAGACTGCATAACCTCCCGGCTTCCACGAAAAGCTATACCCAAGTAGCCCGCTCGCGAACTCTGTCAGCAGAGCTCCATCAGCCGGGCTGGGATCGCTGGCACAGGGATTACTCCCCAGACCGTATTCTGCCACAGCTAACAGCTCCTCGAAGCTGGGTCGGTTATCTGGCGTCACATCGATGTCCCAAATCCGAATAAATCCTCCGGTGGTATCGCCCGGCACGAAATGCTTCACCCACGCGGCGGCATTTCCGGCGCTATCTGAAGCCAGAATAATATCAACCTGGTTAGCGGGCGTCCAGCGTTCCGATCCCCACGTTTCGGTCAGCCCCCAGTCGATTCCATCATCGGTGAGAGTTACCTGGGAGCCGGTGCTATTCGTCCAGTCGATGCCCGCGATTCCCAATATATTGGCGCATCCGTCCCCACCACAGTAGGTAGAGGTACCGTCGGAGTGAGCTATATCCCATAAAGGGATATCCGAGTACCACACAATCTTGCCACCTGCATCAAGATATCGTCGAAGCGTGCAATTAGCCGATATCGACTCGATAACTGTGTCCGGCGCGTTGTCCCGACAGAAAACCACCACGCTTGTCGCTCCGTCGGCGATGCGAGCATCCATAAATGTCTTGAGTTGGTACGCGTCGAGGATTTCGTAGCCGGTGTCTTCGAAATCGTCTCGGACGGCTATAGTTACGGCCTCATCGGCCCACGATGTTCGATAATCCCCATCCCAGTATGCGGCGCGATACTGCCCCCGGGCTTGTCCAGCAGCCAGCCCTAACACCAACGTAAAAAAGAAGGTTAGATAAATCAATCCGCCGCAGCGGACCTTCGATCTTCTGCACATAATAGTCCTCCTTAAAAAAGTTAAGTTAAAGTGACCGATAATAATGTTTGCCCTCACGACATTCTCTCTATGTTATGCCTTTCAAGGTCAATTTTTTATGATTTGACGATACCTCCTGCCTTCAAGAAATAACGATAAAGTAAAAATACTATCTCAGAAGCATGCAGCTTTGGGGGTCTTAGCTGTTGTTGTATGTCTTTTGGGAAATCCTTAAAAAAAGCATAGAAATCCCGCTTGCTGGAAACCCGAAAAAACACAAGTTTACTATATATAGACGCTAAACAACCCAAAAGAGTTACATGATTTTTAAAAATTCCTAAAAAATCTGCAAAAAACAGCAATTCCGCAACAAAAATGCCGAGCCTTTTGGCACAGACTATTGACAGAATAAGCGGATTGTTTCATTAAAGCCCGCCAGGGTGTGGCTAATTTTTCTGGCACTACATAAGCTTGTCTTGTGTAAAGGATTGTGTTCTTTGTCATTGCGAGCGAAGCGAAGCAATCTCGACCGTTCGCAGGATAGAGATTGCCACGGCCACATGCTGTGGCCTCGCAATGACGACAGGGGAAATTTCCAGCTTTGAGAGCAAGCATTTAAGAACGAAAAATCGCCTGCCAGAATATCTGGTCGCACCCTTCCTAAGCCCGCCATATCTTTCCTTTAGATGGTTTCTTTTCAGCCATACAATACCCAAACTCGCAATTCTCGCCAAAAATTTCGTATCTGACATATTGTATTGCGTATATAGTGCAAAGTTTCCGCTCGCAGATGCATCAAAATTGGCTCACTCGGCATCCGAAAGCATTGAATTATCAAACGTGAGTCTGTTTATCACGGATTATTTGCGAAAACAAGAAGTAAGAGAATAAGGGCATAGGGCAGATATTGAGGCTTTGGGATTTTCTCTTTTCGTACTAATCCCGAATCAACCTGCCCGTTAACTGCAAGAGCCTTATTTTTGATAACTATGACCTAAATGGTAGGAAACAAAACAGATTTTTGATACAATGCCGAATCGAAAGGTGCAGGAGTATTTTCTATGTTGCCAAATGAGAAACCTAAAACAATTCGGTATCTTTTTTAAAGGAGCTGTCCGATGAAAAAAACAAACAAACTATCACGGCGTGATTTCGTACAAACGGCCCTCGGCGCCGGTGTGGCTTTAAGCGCCCCAACCATCCCTTCGACTTCGCTCAGGGCAGGTCCTGGAGCAACGGCGAAGGGAAAGGGTAAGACATTCAAAATAGGACTAATCGGCTGCGGCGGCCGGGGTCGCGGAGCAGCGGCCGGCGCTCTCGAAGCCGGAAAGATTCTCGGTTTCGATGTCCGAATCGTTGCGACCGCCGACTACTTCAAAGAGCGTGCACTTCAGGCAGGCAAACAGTTGGAAGTCCCACCCGAACGATGCTTCGGCGGCCCGAGCTGCTATCGGGACCTGCTGGAGACCGATGTCGAGATAGTGCTTATGGCTACGGCGCCACTGTTTCGGCCGCTGCACCTTGAGGCTGCGGTTAAGGCCGGCAAGCATGTCTTTATCGAGAAGCCCGTGGCCGTGGACCCGCCGGGCTGCCGGCGTGTAATCGCCGCCGGGCGGGAAGCGGAAAAGAAAGGCCTGGTAATCACCGCCGGCACGGAAATGCGCCACGACTGGAACCACATCAAGACCCACCAGGCCGTGGCCGTCGAAAAGGCTCTCGGCAAACTTTACGCCGGCCGAGTCTCGTTCTGCATCGGGCACATGTTCTGGTCCAGACCGATCAACCCGAAGTCTGCCGAAGACCTCGTGCGGTCGTGGCAGAACTGGATTACACTTTCGGGTGACCATCTCGTCGAACAGCACGTCCATAACATCGACGTGGCGAACTGGTTCTGCGGCGGCCCGCCCGTCAGCGCGGTGGGCTTCGGAGGCCGCTCCCGCCGTCCCGCCGGTGACATGTACGATTTTTTCAGCGTGGACTACGACTACGGCGAAGGCGTGCATATCCACTCGATGTGCCGCCAGGTCAACGGCTGCTGGAACTGGGTCGGGCACGACTTCGTCTACGAAAAAGGCCATACGAACGGCAACGACTACCCAAAGCCGCAGAAATCGCCGATCCCTTCCGATCTGACCCAGGGCCCGAGCAGTCATATCCAGGAGCAGATCGACACGCTGTACTATGTCAACAAGGGCCGGCCTGTTAACCAGGCGCGGGACGTCGCCGAGTCTACGGCCACGGCAATAATGGGTCGAATCTCCGCCTATACGGGCCGGCAGGTCTCATGGAAACAAATCATGGGCGCAGCCGACGAGAATCCCGAGCTGTTTAATTTGACGCTGAAGCCGACCGCCGAGGATTTCGAGATGGGCACGGTTAAGATTCCGAAGGAAAACGTTATACCCATCCCGGGGCAGGCATGATGCAGGGGCTGGTTCGTAAACGACTCCAACGAAAATTAATTTATTTTGAGAGAGCGACAATTGAGCCGGGAACACGTAATAAAAATTGCCTCGGAGCTGTCAATAGACTCCCGCCGGGTGACGGCGACGGCCGAACTGCTCGAAGGCGGAGCCACGATACCGTTTATCGCCCGGTATCGCAAAGAAGTCACGGGCAGTCTGGACGAAGTAGCTGTCACGGCCATTCGTGACAGACTGAATCAGTTAAAAGAGCTGGACGACAGGCGCGAGTCCATAATCAAGTCCCTCGAAGAGCGTGAGCTGCTTACGGATGAGCTCAAAGAAAAAATCATGCAGGCCGAGACCATGGCCGTCCTGGAAGATATCTACCTGCCGTATCGACCGAAGCGGCGAACGCGAGCGACGATTGCCCGGGAGAAAGGGCTGGAGCCTCTGGCCGAACTGATTTTTGCCCAGGATCCCGCCGTCGATCCCGCAGTTGAAGCGGAGGCTTTCGTCGACCAGAGCAAGGGAGTTGAGTCTGCCGAGGACGCCCTTGCCGGCGCCAGAGATATCATCGCCGAGTGGGTCAGCGAAGAGCAAACCGCGCGAGCAATGATTCGTAAGCTGTTTTCCGGCGAAGGCCTGTTCCAGACAAAGGTCGCGAAGGACAAAGAAGAAGAGGGGCGTAAATACGAGGACTACTTCGACGGCTCCGAACCGGTTGCCAAGGCGCCATCGCACAGGATTCTGGCGATGCGGAGAGGTGCCAAGGAAGGCTTTCTGAGATTGCAGGTAACAGCTTCCGAAGAAGTGGCACTTCTAATGCTTGAAGTGTTGTTCGTCAATGGACAATCGGCTTGTTCGGCGCAGGTCAAAGAAGCTGTCACCGACAGCTACAAAAGGCTTCTGTCGCCATCGATGGAAACGGAGATTCTCGCCGCGACAAAACTCAGGGCCGACGAGGAAGCCATAAGAGTTTTTGCTGAGAATCTGCGGCAACTTTTGCTCGCCCCCGCGCTGGGGCAGAAGAACGTGCTGGCAATCGATCCGGGCTTTCGCACGGGATGCAAGGTCGTGTGCCTCGACCGGCAGGGCCAGTTGAAACATTCCGATGTGATTTTTCCGCATCAAAGCCAGAAACTGGCAGCATCGGATGCGGCGAAAACCGCTTCCTTGTGCGGGAAATTTGATATCGAAGCAATCGCCATAGGCAACGGCACGGCAAGCCGTGAAACCGAAGCTTTCATCAGAAATATCAAGTTCGCCAGGGACATTCCCGTGATTATGGTCAACGAAAGCGGCGCCTCGATCTATTCGGCATCTCAGGCGGCCCGTGAAGAATTTCCAAACGAGGATGTAACGGTCCGGGGCGCGGTCTCCATCGGGCGAAGGCTCATGGATCCTCTTGCCGAGCTGGTAAAGATCGATCCGAAGTCGATCGGTGTCGGCCAGTACCAGCACGATGTGGACCAGTCGCTGCTGAAGCATGGCCTCGACGACGTCGTTATCAGTTGTGTCAACAGCGTCGGAGTCGAGGTCAACACGGCCAGCAAGCAGTTATTGACATACGTTTCCGGGCTCGGGCCGCAATTAGCTCGGAATATTATCGACTACAGGAACGAAAACGGGCCTTTCAAATCCCGGCAGCAACTCAAAAAGGTTCACCGCCTTGGAGCGAAGGCCTTCGAACAGGCGGCAGGCTTTCTGAGGATACGAGACGCCGTCAATCCGCTCGATTCGAGTGCCGTGCACCCCGAAAGCTATCATGTTGTCGATGCAATGGCTGCGGACGCCGGCTGCTCAGTCGCGGATCTGATGAAGGACAAATCGCTTCGGATGAAAATCCGTCTGCAGGACTACGTCAGCGACACCGTCGGACTGCCCACGCTAAACGACATCATGCAGGAGCTGACCAAACCGGGCAGAGATCCCCGCAAGCAGTTTGAGATATTCAGCTTCGCGGAAGGCATCAATAAAATCGAAGATATCCAAATCGGCATGAAGCTGCCCGGAATTGTCACCAACGTGACCAACTTCGGTGCGTTCGTTGATATCGGAGTCCATCAGGACGGTCTCGTGCACATCAGCAACATGTCGCACCAATACGTGAAGAACCCCGCCGACATAGTCAAGGTGCACCAGAAGGTCAAAGTTACCGTTCTTGATATAGACCTTACCAAGAACCGAATCAGTCTTTCAATGAAAGATTCCTGATGCTACCCATCTGCGCAGAACCGAGCCGTTGGAGTCTAAAATAATATAATACCAATTGTGATTATGTTTTGCGCTTTAGTCATTTCGACCGTAGGGCCGCAAAGTGGCCCGAAGTGGAGTGCCTCGTCTCCGCTCGGCATGAAGAAACCTCTCTTCACCCTGAGCGTAGTCGAAGGGCTCGACTCCGCTTCGCTGCGCTCGAAATGACTCAAACAAGCGCATTTATTATGTACAATTGGTGTTATTCCTTGAAATATCGAGGGTTTGTGATAATCTCGTACTATGAAATACATCTTGAAAGTATCGGTCGGACGGCCAGGTTTCAGCATTCGCGTGCCCCCCCCGGCCCTTCGTGCACTAATGAGAAAGTTTTGAGAAGGAGACCGCCATGAGTATTGGATTTACCCGGCGAGATATGTTGCAGTTTATAGGCGTCGGAGCAATATCAATGGCACTGCCAGGAAGGCTGCATGGCGCACAGAAAGACGGCAAGGGTAAACAGGCAGCGGCAAAACCGTTAACCTTTTTCGGCCGGCCGGAGGTGACAGTGATTCGAATCACTTCTAATCGGTTAGTGGCGATTCCATATGATTACAGCAAGGGCCAATGGATAGATAATCCCGGGAAGATTTTGGATGTTAAGATATCGAGGTGAGTCAGGGCGAGGGCGTGAAAGTGAAGCAAGGTGTAAATTGAATCGTTCTCCTTCATCTGCCCGTATCTCTCCATCGTGAGAATCTCGAAATCATCTTCTATCCACACCTGCGTTTATAAACTTTACCATACTTTCAGTGTAAGCTTTCCCTCTCCCGGATTCTCAAAAGGGCCGGCGAAAGGATCCGCTTCGTTTCGCTTTTTGCCGAAATAATCCGTATCGATTTTCAAGGGTGTGCCGTCGGGATTCTCATAGGCCGCGTTCGGCATTTTGGCCCTGCCTAAAAGCGATGTTGTCACCAGGGGGTTATCTAAAGCATGACAAGAATCATCCAGCGTAATATGAAGAAAGACACTGTCGCCTTCTTCAACAACCTTGACCTCCGGATTAAACTCCGCTTTCTCAAGGCGATTCGTTTCTTTAAGGCAGGGTTTGGCGCCGTTATAGTAAACATTGCCTTCTATCTGCACGGGCAGTGCCGCTTTGTCATATCCGTCCAAACCGCCCGGCCGGATAACCAGGTTGTTGTAGAACCGGTCATCGCCGCCCTGGATGTTCCGCAGCCCTGCCACTTTCGTGCTGTGGGGTGGGTGGAACGGAGTCTCGCGACTTAACTCAGGCCGAAGCACGATGCGGCCTGCGAACAAATTGTGCACGTATGCCCCGCCTTGCGACATGTCAAACAGCGAACGGCCCGAAAGAAAGAGATTGTTGTCGATTAGGAACGGCCCGTGGTTGACCTCCACAAAAAGGTCCTCTGAAGTATTGTTATCGTGCAAAAGGTTCCTGGTCACACGCGCGCCCTGCGCCATCCAGTCTAACCAGATACCCCGGCACGTGCGGTAGATGTGATTCCGGCTGATCTCGGTGTCAATCGCTGCGTGAATCTTGATACCGGCCATCTCGGCTCCCGTGAATAGTTGCCGGATATGGATGTCGTGGATTACGTTGCCTGTGATGGTGCTGAACACCGCGCCCATGCTTCCGACGATGCCCGCCTGCTCGCAATGCGAGATATGGTTGTTCCGTACGACATGGTGACCGATGTTTTCCCTCGACCAGCCGTTTTCCAGGGCGCGTTCGATAGTTTTGACGTAGCCCTCGGCAGTATTCGCCGACGTGTTGTCCCATTGATCGCCGTGTTTGCCGAGCGCGATCCCCACGCACGTCGAATAGCGGATATCGTTGTTCTCGATGATCCATCCCTTGCTCCAGTGGGTGCCGATCAAGCCTATCTGCTCTGCAGTGGGTGGCGCCCAGGGTGTTGCCGCGTGCATCATTGTAAAGCCTCGTACGGTGATGAAATTGACGCCCGGCTTGTCCGGATAGAACACCGTTTGGCGGACGTTAATCTCGACCTCGGTCTCATTGGGATTGACGGTCCCGAACTGCGCCCGGATCGTGGTGTTCGTCTCATCCACCTGTCCGAACCACAGCGGGGTGTTTGAGTTGGGTTTGAGCACATCCTCCAGCTTGGCTGCTTCAGTTAGCCAGTGGCCATTCAGATAAACCGCCCCAGTGTGGTGTTCACGTCCTTTGGGATTGAACCAGTCGCCGTGAATCAAGTCACTGTACGGATTAAAATCCCCGAAAAAGCTATTGGGGATGACGACCTTCCATGTGTCGTTTTGTACCTTCCGCCAGCCCTTGATGACTTCGGAGCCTTTGATGACGACTTTCTCGCCGCCGGTGGCCTGATAAACGATGCGCTTCTGATCGGACTGTCCACCTCGCGGCGGATTAATCCGTTCACGATAGGTCCCCTCATGCACTGTTATGACGTCGCCGGGCTGTGCAACCTCCGCTGCCCTGGAAATTGTTTGAAAAGGGGCTTTGGCCGTCCCTTTGTTCGTATTATCACCTTTAACCGAAACATGATACTCCCGCGCTTGTATGGCTCCGGATAATAAAAGCAGCATGCAAAGTATAAGTGACATCCGTTTGGCGTTATTTTGAATAATCATAGTTACACCTCCCTATGAACAGTTTACTAAAACCTCATCTGTGCTATTCCTGCTGACTGGAAACACTGATCTTGAGTTCGAATCGTCCGTCAAAGTTCATTTTTTTCAGAATCCTCTTAGACTCCTGAATTTCTTTCTGATCCACATCTTCTATGTTGACCGTGTGGGTCCCGTAGTCGGTGGTAATAGTTACCAAATTGCCTTCAATCGCCAGCTTCTTTAAGGACTCATTTCTGCCATCAGGGAAATCTTCATAAGAGATATTGACACCTCGCTCGGCTTCATCCAGAAAAATCTCATATTTCGGCGTACGAAGGAGAGTTAGACTCTTGATATCTTCAGACTCTTCTACAGGTATGGCAAACGAAACGATAAGGTCAGTTCCGTCTTCATTTGTTATGAACCATGCGTTTAACATCAATGCCCCTTACGCGTTCTTATCCCTAAAACGTGTTTGCCATTGTAAGAACTTCTACTATATGAACAAGAGCTTTTCAAGCAGAAATCCGGTCCTTCCCAGTGCAGCCGGGGAATCTGTTCGATGATTGTCATCCTGAGCCGGCCTCATTGCCTGGAACAAGCGATGGACTCAAGGCCAAAGGGCTTGATTAGGAGCCAAATCGACGATCTCGGCCGGGGCCATAACAAACCTTGGCCGGGGCGGAATGAGGCTTAGAATTGGAATTGTTTTTTGGCCGAATTTATCCTTGGAACTGAGGCGGGCAAGTATTAATATGGTGGAATACGTGGGAATGAGCCAACAGTATGGAGTGAAAGGAGAGATAGCAGATGGCGAAGTCAGAACCTAAAAAAAAATGTTTTATCATAATGCCTATCACTACTCCGGTCGACCATATCGAAAGGTACAAAGGTGATAAAGACCACTTTACCCACGTGCTGGAGCATCTGTTCATTCCGGCGTTGGAGGACGCAGGTTTCGAGCCCGTCTCTCCCAAATCAACAGGGTCGGACGTGATACAAGCAGAGATCATTAAGCAGTTGTCAGAGTGTCAACTGGTACTCTGTGACATATCAATTCTCAACCCGAACGTTTTTTTTGAATTCGGGATAAGAACAGCGCTTGATAAACCTGTTGCCCTTGTTATCGATGACACAACCGAATCAATTCCTTTCGATACGAGCATAATAAACTTCCACAAATACGGCTCCTTGGAAGTTCACACTCTCGAAAAGGAAAAACAAGCACTAACAAAGCATGTTCAGGAAGCCTATAAGAAAAGCAAGGATCACAACGCCTTATGGAAATACTTCGGTGTGGCACAAACAGGCACGTTCAAGCCTGAAGATGCAGAACTGGGTGAGAAGGTGGACTTTATAATGAAGAAACTGTCCGCTATTGAAAAGCAGGGTGAACAGGCAGCTATCGGAAACATGCAACTTTTGCACGAAGGTCCTGGCAGAGCCGAGTCCAATCCATATACAGCCCACAAACTTTATGAAGCATGGGTAGCTAGACAGAAACGACAAGGCACGGCCCAATAACCAGATTTTGACAAACTTAGAAGAGTGAGATGAACAATTATGTAGAGGGAGATATTATGAATACGGCAAAAAAGGATTTGTATTTTACGATAATTGTCGCCACGGTTATTCTATTAGCAGTTGGCACTTTTTAGCTGGGCGGTAAAAGCAACATTACATTAGGGGTCAGGCTTATCTTTTTGCGTTTGGAAGTTTACGCCACGCCTTCCTGCTTCCTTTAGGCCGCCGATTCTCCTTAGCCACTAAGCTTACTTACCGTATACCTGCAACCCATCCACTACAATACAAAAAACCTCTCGTCAACAGCAAAAAGATAGACCTGACCCTTGTAATTGATTATTGATGATTGATTAATGATTATTGTCTTTCCCGTTCGGCTTCGCTCAGAGCCTGCCCTGAACAGAGTTGAAGGGGCATGCTTCGTGGTTCTTCGCTCCTTCGTGGTGAATCCAAATTTCAGAAAACTATTTACAGACAGGATTTACAGGATTTACACAGATTTTTATCCTTAATCAAGAAACCGTGTTCATCGGTGTTAATCAGTGTCTAATAAAATTCAAAAACTACTTTCAGACACGGAACTACACGGATTTACACAGATTTTTATCTTTTTCTTTTCACCATGTTTATCCCTGTAAATCCTGTCTACTTTAAGTTGATTTATTGCTTATCCACAGCACGCAATACGCATTAAGAACGCCGTCTCACGGAGATTTATTTGAAATTTTCTCGACCTTTTGTATAAATATTCGTATAATACTTAACGAATTCGTATATCGTATTTCGTATGTAGTATATGGTAAGTGGAATTTAGAGTTTAGAATTGAGAAATATAGAAGGCTTTGTCATTGATTATTTACTATTGACGATTTACGATTTTTTCTTTTCTTCCGCGTTCACCCCGTGAGATAGACAAGGCCGTCATCTCATAGGGTAAATCAGCGAAATCCGCGGTTTATGAAAATGATTATTGTTTATTTCTCTGTGGCTCAAACAACAGTGTTAATCGGTGTAAATCTGTGTCTAACAGAAAGCTAATTCGAAAAAACAAAGGTAAAAAGGCAAAAATGAGAGTAAATCCGAAGCAATGTGTATCCAAATAGTCAATAATCAATAGAAAATAGTAAATCCTGAGCTTCTCCGGCAGGGGCTATTTGAAAAAACAAAGCCAATTTGCGGTAGGGCGAAATTGGCGCAAAGTCTTATATGAAAGGTGATTATGAAGAATTTCATGCTTCGAGGCGGTGAAAAAACAAACCCAATTCAAAGCCAAACAAAGCCAATTTATTAGCGTTCAGTGTTCTGCGTTCAGCGGACAGCGTCAAGATGAGTAAAAGGAATTTGAAAAAACAAAGCCAAACGCCAGCCTTTGGCCGGAAATCCGAAATACTAAGCCCGAAATCCGAAACGGACAGAATGGAGGCTAAAAGACAGATTCCAGCACATTTCAAAGAGTGCGACTTGAAAAAACAAACCCACACGCAAACGCAATTGGTTATCTCTCAAATGGAAAACGTCCAGAAAAGGAAATCCGTACCTTAAAAAGGACGGAATGATACTAACAGCTTTCCCAAACAAATTCAAACCCGGTTATTGGAAGTATGGCATCGATGGTGACTTCAGCAGAGATTGTTATCCAACCGAAGAGGCTGCGAAACTTGCATTGTTCGAGCAATACTGGGAGAACCTATATACATGAACCTACGCGGGGAGAAACTAGAACGAAACTACCTAGTATTCGCCAACGTTCTGAGCATAGGAAAGGAAAATAATTATGGCCCACATTATGGAAACCAAGAAGTACCTCGTGAATACAAACAAGGGGCAGTTCAAGATCTATGTCTCACGTCACAGTGATGGTAATTTCTACGCTGGAGTACTGTGGTATGAAAAGACTGGAAGCTGGTCCGAAGGGGAAGAGGTACAACTGAAGTTTGACCTTGAGAGCTTCGTCAACGCCTCAGAGGACCTCGCATTTAAGGAAGCTGAGAACTGGGTCAAAAATAATCTTGATCCAAATGCCGAGATTTCACCTGAGGAATGAGACGAGAAAAACTAGGGACAGCGGGGTTGTTGAAAAAGTCCCACTGTAACGCCTGAGATTGCCGCGCGATCCTTCGAATTGCTCGCAATGACTTGAAAACGCATCTTGTGTCATTGCGAGGAGTTCAGCGACGAAGCAATCTCACCTTTTTCAACAGCCCCACGTTTACCAATTTATGAGGTTGAAGGCGAAAAGGGATGGCAAAGACGTATAGAAACAGAAGAAAAAGAACTTCAATACACGAAATCGGCAACCATCCCTATTTAACCCTGAATGGAGACATGCCTGAGATGTCAATCAACCAGTAAGGCTAAAACTTCGTCAAGTTTTGCTGTGGTTAGACAGGTGCAACTGTCCGCCGCACCATAATACATCCATAGCTCATCGCCTCGAAGCAAGAGTCCCGTTGGAAATATTCAATTTATTTTTTTTGGGCTTTCGCATATTTTTATGGTATATTAAAGTGCTTTTGTATCATGTTCTTTAAGAATATGCTCTTGATGAATCGAAAATGAAAGATGTTGTTTAGATAGATGGCCTCCGGAGAAGGCCAGGGAGGATTATCAGTGAGTACTGGTACGGTAAAATGGTTCAATTCAAATAAGGGATACGGCTTTATTGCCCCGGACGATGGCGGCGATGATTTGTTTGTCCACCACTCGGAAATTAAGACATCCGGTTATGCTACGCTCAATGAAGGCCAGAAGGTCGAGTTCGAGATCGGACAGGGCACAAAAGGCCCATGTGCGACGAACGTTATCCCGGGCTGAGCAATAAATAAGACTTTAGCCGTTGCTCGAAACAATAGAACGCTGACGTTCCAAGTGTATTAACAGGCAGAATACAGTTGTGCTGCTTTGGTGCCTTGCTCTGCAGGTTTTGGATCATCGCCTGACGTTTAATTGTCATTCTAAATTGACCTGCCATTCGCAATTTTACCAATTCACACCAAACCTGAACCTTTGTATGACGTACATCATGTTGACTCGTCTATCAATTTGAGTTAGAATACAGATGTTGGAAACGCAATTTTATATTTGCGAGGATGGCAAAAGTGAATAAACCGGATTCACGTTTATTAACAGTCCGTGTAGTTTTACTGGTAAGCTGTATTACGTTTATGGCCGGACCGCATCGGTCTGCATTTGCCGCGGATATTGACGCCGTACATGAACAGTTCAAAACCGGCAGATATACGGAATGTCTCGAATCTGCCCGGAAAGCCATTGAAAACGGAGCTTATGCGGCCCAGTGGCGGGTTCTGATGATTAAATCGCTGATGTCGCTTGGTCAATATGACAAGGCCGCGGATGATATGGATATCGTGCTGTTGCATTATCCGGTGAGCATGCGTTTGCTGGAGCTTGCCCATACGGTATATATTCACAACGACCAGCCCGGCCGGGCCGATGAGGCAATCAACAGGCTCGTTCGTGTGGGTACGAGTCGCGATCTGAGGTTCATGAGTCCGGGCGATTTGGTCGCCTTAGGCAACTCGCTGCTGCTGCTCGGTGAAGAGCCGCGCCTCGTCCTGGATGAGCTGTTCACCCGCGCGATTAAGAACGATCCGAACTGCCTCGATGCCTATCTGGCCGCGGGGGATTTGGCGCTGGCCAAGCAGGATTACGATTTGGCCGCCAATCAATATCGCAGCGCGCTGAAGCGATTCGGGAAAGACCCGGATGTGCATTTCGGACTGGCCGGAGCGTTTTATCAAAGCGATCGAAATCTGATGATCCGATCGCTGGATGCCGCTCTTTATATTAATTCCAATCACGTGCCCTCATTGCTGCTGCTGGCCGAGCATCAAATCGATTGTGAAGATTATGCCGGGGCGGGCGAGCTGCTCGATAGGGCAATTGCCGTCAATCCGTGGCACCCGGAGGTCTGGGCGTACCGGGCCGTGCTGGCTCATCTGGCCGATGACTCACAAGCCAGCAAGAACCATCGTGAAAAGGCGCTGAAATTCCGGCCGAGAAATCCGCGGGTGGATTATCTTATCGGCAGGAAATTGTCCCAGAAATATCGCTTTGCCGAAGGGGCGGCTTTTCAGCGCCGGGCTTTGAAGTTCGATCCGGAGTATCTGCCGGCCAAAATTCAATTAGCCCAGGACCTGCTTCGCCTCGGCGACGAACAGGAAGGCTGGACGCTGGCCGACGAAGTGCACACAGGCGATGCTTATAATATCGAGGCCTACAATCTGAGTAACCTGCACGACCACTTATCTCAGTTCACAACGCTCCGGGCCGGAGGATTTGTCGTTCGCATGAATAAACTCGAGGCGGAGATCTACGGCGACATGGTGATAGACCTTCTGCAAGAGGCCAGGACAAGCTTGTGTGAAAAATACGCAGCGCAATTAGACAAGCCGGTCGTTGTGGAGCTCTTTCCCGACCAGCAGGATTTTGCGGTCCGAACGTTCGGGATGCCGGGGGGCGACGGTTTCCTCGGCGTGTGCTTCGGCAACGTAATCACGGCGAACAGCCCCAAAGCCCAGAGGCCCACTAACTGGAAGGCGCTGTTGTGGCACGAGTTCTGCCATGTCGTGACATTGAACCTGACGCACAACAAGATGCCCCGCTGGCTTAGCGAAGGGATGTCGGTCTATGAAGAATTGCAGCGCGATCCTACGTGGGGCCAGCGGATGAATCCGGAATATCGCGGGATGATCCTCGGCGATAAACTGACGCCGATCGGCAAGCTTAGCGCGGCGTTTTTGAGTCCGCCCACCCCGAACGACCTGCAGTTCGCATACTACGAGTCGTCGCTTGCGGTCGAGTTTCTCATCGAACGCTACGGCCTGGAGTCGATCAAGGCGATTCTCGCCGACCTGGCGAAAGGCGAACAGATCAATGACGCGATATCAAGGCACGCCGGGCCGATAAAGGATATCGAGAAGCAGTTCGAAACGTTCGCCCGAAAGCGTGCCGAGAATTTAGCCCCGGAAGTTGACTTCGAGCAGCCGGAAAAAGGGCAGCTCGACCCCGCCGACCACGTGGCGCTGTCCGAATGGCTAAAAAAACATCCCGACAATTTTTGGGCTTTGACCCAGTATGCAAAGGCTCTGTTAGCGAACAGCCAGTGGGCCGAGGCGAAGAAACCGCTGGAGAAACTCATTGCCTTGTACCCACAATATACCGGCGACGACAACGGCTATCGGCTGCTGGCAGAAGCGCACCGGCAGCTCGGCGAGACAGAGCAGGAACGGGATGTGCTTGGCAAGCTGGCTATGATTTCCTCCGATGCGTCCTACACATACGGGCGACTGATTGAGATTGCGATGGCCGAGGAGGACTGGCAGAGCGTGGCCAGGTACGGCGAGAAATCCATGGCGGTTTACCCTATGCTGGCGCAACTGCATTGGCAACTGGGCCGGGCCGGCGAAGAACTCGGCCGGGATGAGCAGGCGGTCGAATCGTACCGGCGTCTGCTTTTGCTGGACCCTGCCGATCCGGCCGATGTCAATTATCGACTGGGGCGATTGCTTTTAGCAAAAGACCCTGCCGGCGCGAAAAGGCACGTTCTTCTGGCGCTGGCCGAGGCACCGCGCTTCCGCCAGGCGCACCGTCTATTGCTGAAAATCGTCAATGAAACGCGCGGGCCGGCAGCACCCGAATCCGCCGAGCAAAATGAGCCGCCGGCAGTTCAGGAGGATGCACGATGACAAAATCAAGGCGCCTCGTAATAATCCTGTTGATGGCGGCGTTTGTGGGAGCAGGCGCGGTTTTCGCAAGGAGATATTCCGATCGCAGATATTCTGATCGAAGGGGCGTGCCCAACTGGACGCCCAACCGGGAGTTCTCTCATGACATTTTTACATTCGTGAGAATCCGGTATTCGACCGGATACGGCGGCGGGGAGTATGGCGGTGGTCGCAGCCGCAGCCGTGGCCGTGGTCGCGGCTTCAGCGGCGGAAGCTGGGCAACGGATTATCCCGACAGCGATTTGAACTTTTCTTTTCGCCTGCACCAATTGACTTCGATGGAAGTTCATCCCGAAGGGGTCGTACTCGAATTGACAGACCCGGAACTGGTCAACTACCCCTTCATTTATATTGTGGAACCCGGCCGGCTGGTCTTTAGCGAAGAGGAGGTCGAGTGCCTTCGTCGCTACCTGCTGAACGGTGGATTTTTGATGGTCGATGATTTCTGGGGCGAGGCTGAGTGGGATAATTTCTATTATGAGATCAAGCGCGTGTTTCCCGATCGCGAGCCGGTCGAGATTGGATTGAGCCACCCGATATTCCACGCCGTGTTTGACCTTAAAGAAAGGCCGCAGATTCCCAATATCGACCAGGCCTTGCGCGGCCGACCTTACGGCATTACATGGGAACGAGAAGATGCGCGCCAGGTTCATTATAAGGCCGTCTATGATAACAACGGCCGGATGATGGCGTTTATCTGCCACAATACCGACCTCGGCGACGGATGGGAACGTGAAGGTGAGAACGAGTGGTTTTTTCATGAGTTCTCGGAGAAAAAGGCATATCCACTGGGAATTAATATCGTGTTTTACGCTATGACGCATTAGGGGCAACATCTGTAGGGGCAACCCTGTGTGGTTGCCCAGGGCAGGCACACGGGCCTGCCCCTACAACGAAAGAGGGAAATTATTTTGGCTACGAAAACATACGAATTCGAACGATTGGCAGTCCAACAAATCAATGAGGCACGGCAGCGGATTAGTACCGAGCTTTCAAAGGTTATCATCGGCCAGCAGGATGTTATCGACCATCTTCTGATTGCCGTGCTTTCCGGCGGGCATTGCCTGATAACGGGCGCACCGGGCCTGGCGAAAACGCTGCTGGTCAAGTCGCTGGCGCAACTGTTCCATCTTGAGTTTCAGCGTATTCAGTTTACGCCGGACCTCATGCCGGCGGACATTACGGGCACGGAGATTCTTCAGCAGAGCGACGGACAGCGAAAAATGGTGTTCGTCAAGGGCCCCGTCTTTGCGGACATGATTCTTGCCGACGAGATTAATCGCACGCCGCCCAAAACACAGGCGGCCCTGCTCGAAGCGATGCAGGAACACCACGTCACCGCCGCCGGGGTATGCCATTCGCTCGGTGAGCCGTTTTTTGTTTTTGCGACGCAGAACCCGATAGAAATGGAAGGCACGTATCCGCTGCCGGAAGCTCAGCTCGACCGTTTTATGTTCAACGTCTGGATCGACTACTTGTCGGAGGATGACGAGGTTGCGGTCGTTCGCCAGACGACGGCGACGGAGCCCGAACCGATTGAGCAGGTATTCACGGGCGAAGACCTGCTGCGATTTCACGATGTAGTACGCAAGGTTCCGATCGCCGAGGACGTAGTACGCTACGCCGTGAGAATTGCTGCCGCATCTCGTCCGGGACCCGACAATTCGCTGGACTTTATCAACGAGTGGGTCACCTGGGGAGCCGGGTTGCGTGCCTCGCAATATATGGTGCTCGGCGCCAAGGCGCGAGCGCTGCTCTACGGCAGGTCGCACGTGAGCTTCGAGGACATACGGGCGCTGGCCCTTCCGGTGCTACGACACCGCGTATTGATCAATTACCGCGCCGAGGCCGAGGGCGTGGTTATCGAAAACCTTGTTGACCGCCTGCTGAAATCGGTCAGGGAGAGTCATAAAAAATGACGGACAAAGCGGCACCATCCGGCTCTGGCGCGTCACGAGAAGGCAGAGCAGAAGGCCTGATCGATCCGGTCTCACTGATGAGGATCAAGTCGATGGAGCTGCGCGCCAAAGTAATCGTCGAGGGATTCTGGAAAGGGATTCACCGAAGCCCTTATCACGGCTTCTCGGTCGAGTTTACCGAGTACCGTCAATACACTCTCGGTGACGATCCCCGTTACATTGACTGGCGGCTTTATGCCCGCAGCGACCGATTTTATATCAAGAAGTTCGAAGACGAGACGAACCTTCGGTGCCATCTGCTGATCGACCACAGCCGGTCGATGGGCTACGGTTCCGGCAGCTATACAAAGTCACAGTACGCCGGCACGCTGGCCGCGACGCTGGCCTACTTTCTCTACACTCAGGGTGACGCCGTCGGCCTGGCGACATTCGACGATCAGATCAGGCAGTATATGTTTCCCCGCAACCGGTCGGGTTATTTGCGTCGTTTAATGGTCGCACTGGAAGCTGCTCCCCAGGGCAGTTCCACCAAGTTAGGACCGCCGCTGCAGCATATCGGCGAAATGCTGACTAAGAAAGGCCTGATCATCCTGATTTCCGATCTGCTGACGTCAATAGACCGGCTCGAACCGGACCTGGGCTATCTATGTACCGGCGGCCATGATGTTGTGGTCTTCCATGTACTGGATCCGGCCGAGTTGAATTTCGACTTTGACTCGCCGGCGCTTTTCCAGGACATGGAGAGCGGGCGCAACATGTATGTCGATCCGTCCGACGCCCAGATTTCTTACAAGCGGATGCTGGACAAACATCTGGCCAGGACAGAATCCATATGCCGAAACCTCGGGATCGACTATCATCTGTTCGCAACGGATCGGCCCTTCGATCTGGCCCTGCTGGATTTTCTCCAGGACCGTATGCGCCACCGTAAACGGATCAGACACAGGGGCCGTCCGAAGACCAGGAGGACGATATGAGTTTTCTTTACCCTTTATTTCTGGCGGGAATTGCTGCGGTGAGTCTGCCGATTATTCTGCACATGATTCGCCGTCAAACGCGCAAGCGGGTGACATTCAGCTCGTTGATGTTTCTGCGCACTACGGTGCCGCGATTCAAGAATCGCAGCCATCTGGAGAACCTGCCGCTTTTGATTTTACGGTGCATCATATTGTGCCTGCTTGCGTTTGCGTTTTCGCGCCCCTTCTTCCCGCGGGATGCCGGGGACGCCCAGGTCCCTGTCGCCAGGCGGATCGTCCTTCTGATCGACACCAGCGCATCGATGCGGCGAACCGGCATGTGGACCCGGGCGATCGGCGAGGCTAAATCGGAGCTAAAAGACGTGAGCGGGGCTGACCGAGTCTGCGTGATGAAATTCGATCAGGGCACGGAAACATTGATAGGATTCGAACAGTGGGACGCGATGGATTCGGCCCGTCGCACAGCGGTAGCAGCCGAACAACTCTCGGAATTGTCACCGGGCTGGGCCTCGACCAATCTCGGCCAGGCCCTGGTCTCCGCGGCAGAGGCCATCGAGGACGATGAAGTCAACGACGAGCAGCAAAAATTCAAAACGCACAAGATTGTGCTTATCAGCGATCTTCAGAAGGGCAGCAGCCTTGAGGCTCTGCAAGCTTACGAATGGCCCGAGGCTCTGGAATTAGAAGTCAAGCCGATTGCCGTCGCAGGTTCGACCAATGCAGCGTTACAGTTGATCGCAAGCAGGGACCAGCCGGCCCGCACAGCCGGCGATGAACTGCCGAGCGTACGTATTACCAACTCGCCCGATGCAGCCGTGGAGCGTTTCGGTCTGAACTGGGCCGGCGAGGATCCAGCAGAAACGCCGGGTCGCATACCCGAAGTGTACGTGCCTGCGGGCCATAGCGTTGTTGTGCGTGCTCCGCAACGAACAGATAACTCAGCGTCGGGGAAGCTGATCCTGACGGGTGACGACCACGACTTTGACAATGCCCTTTATATGGCGCCGCGTTTAACACATCAGGTCAACATCCTTTTCGTTGGCAGTGACATCGCCGGCGACTCCGAAGGCATGCTGTATTATGTTCAGCGGGCTTTCAGGGCCACAGGCTCGATCGATCCGACCGTCATCTCCCGTTCGGCGGAAAACCTCACGGAAGCAGACGTCGCGGCCGCACAATTGATAATCGCCGCCGATGATATCGCGCCGGAACACATCGGTTCGGTTCGCAGATACCTCGAAAGCGGCCGGACCGTCCTGCTGGTAATGAAGTCCCCGGATACTGTCAAAACGATAGCAGGGCTTACTGGGATTGAAACCATCGAATCGCAGGAGGCCGACGTTAATACGTATGCCATGCTCAACCGGATCGAATTCAAACATCCGCTCCTGGCTCCGTTCGCCGAGCCCCGCTTCGGAGATTTCACCGGGATTCACTTCTGGAAACACCGACGAATCAGTATTGACGATTTGCCGGACGCCGAGGTTCTGGCATGGTTCGACAGCAACGACCCGGCATTGTTTGAGCTGCACGTAGCCAAAGGATCGCTGCTGGTGCTGGCCTCGGGCTGGCATCCATCGGACAGCCAGCTTGCGCTTTCGTCGAAATTCGTGCCGCTGCTTTATTCAATTCTTGAATACGGCGGCATCTTTGCAAACCGGCAGTCACAGTATTTCGTGGGTGACAATGTACCAATATCGCCCTGGAGCGGATCGGAATCGGCAAACCTGGAGATTCGCAAACCAGACGACTCATTGATTCCTCTCAATGCCGGCGAAGAAAGCTTTGCACAGACGGACCTGCCCGGAATTTATACAATTGAGTCGTCCGCCGGGAATCATATCCTTCGACCTGGCTCAGGACAGGTTTTTGCGCTGAACCTGCCCGCGAAGGAGTGCCGGACGGACGTTATGCCGATTGAAGATCTCGAAATGCTTGGTGTTTCTGTAGGGGCGGCCCTGCGTGGCCGCCCGAATGAGGATAATGCCAATAACAGGTTAGGGCAACCACACAGGGTTGCCCCTACGTTCGTATTGGAATCCGAGCAAAAGATTTGGCGGTGGATATTTATTGGATTGCTTGCTGTCTCGTTCATTGAAATCGCCTTAGCGGGGTGGTTGACTCGCTGCCCTTCTAATCTGTTGGGAGAACAGACATGATTGAAGAAGCTCTTCGTAAAAGACTCCGGCCGATTGTTAAGCGCCGGCGGCGTTTGCACCTGGCTTGCTTGTTGTCGGTCTGCTGGATCGTTGCGGCTCTACTGGGTGTCGGTTTGATTAGTGCGAACCGGTACTGGGGATGGAAATCGCCGGTCGCAAACTGGGCACTGTGTATATCAACCGTGCTGGCAACACTGTATGCCCTGTACAGATCTCGCCGTATGCGGCCGGACTACAGGGCCGTTGCGCGACACATCGAACAGCAAAATCCCGATATGCAGGCGCTGCTGTTGGCCGCTATAGAGCAGGAGCCCGAACAACCCGGCGGTCAATTCGGCTATCTACAGGATCGGGTCATTGGCGAAGCGGTCAGGCACGCGACGAAACACGACTGGCTGCAGAGCATCTCAACGAAGAAGCTTTTATCGGCGGAGTTTGGCGGCGCGATTGCGTTATCATTGATCATTACAACGCTCTTACAACTATTACCGCCGGTCCCTTTCCTGCGAGTAACGAACCGAAACGTGCAGGAAAGGAGAGGCTATGAAATCACCGTCAGTCCGGGAGATACCAGCGTGGAAGCCGGATCTCCGGTGGTTATCCTGGCGAGGTTCGGCAGGCGGGTGCCGCCGAAGGCTACTCTGCTGTTCAGCGAATCCGGCGAACAAATGAAACAGATTCCGTTGACCAGAAACCTTGACGATCCCGTGTTCGGCGGCATCATTCAAGAGGTCAATCGCAACCTGCTCTACTATATCGAGTACGCGGATAAACGCTCGCGCGATTACACGATAAGCATCTACGAGCGCCCGGTTCTGACCAGGGCCGATGCGAAGATTATCTTTCCTTCATATACGAAACTTCCCGAGAAGGTTATTAAAGACACGCGCCAGGTCAGTGTGGCGGAAGGATCGCAGGTCATTCTTACATTCGTTCTCAATAAGGCGGTGGCTACGGCACAGCTTGTCCCGAAGGAGGGGCCCGGTCCGGAGCTAAGCGTCGACGGCGAGCATCCGAACGTTTATACGACTTCGATCACTGCCACACAGAACGAGCGCTATGAGCTGCATCTGGCCGATGCCCAGGGGCTTACGAACGAGGTGCCGCAGCGTTTCGTTATCGACGTTCACAAGAATCTGCCGCCCGAGCTTAAGTCGGTTTTTCCCAACCGGGATGTACTGGCATCGCCTTTAGAGGAATTGAGCCTGGAAGCGGAAGTTTCGGACGACTACGGCGTGACAGGTTATGGGGTCAGTTACGCTCTTGCCGGCGATCAGAGCAGGGATGTCACACTTGGCCCGTCACCGGTACCGAGTGACAAACAGCAGATTCAGCACCTGCTGGAGCTGGAAGAATTGAGCGCCCGGCCGGACCAGTTGTTGACATACTATTTCTGGGCCGACGATGTGGGGCCGGACGGCGGTGTCCGCAGAACATCCGGTGACATGTACTTCGCGGAAATACGCCCCTTCGAGGAGATATTCCGCGAAAGCGAGTCTTCTCAGAACCAGCAGAACCAGAACCAGCAGGGCCGGCAGCAGGGCCGGCAGCAAGGCGAACAGTTAGCACAGTTGCAGAAGCAGATAATCAGCGCAACCTGGAATATAAAACGCCAGGCCGACCAGTCGGGCCTCGATGACAGCAGGGAAGACCTTGGTGTTGTCCACCAGTCTCAGGCCGACGTGCTGGAGCAGGCCCGGTCGGCTTCGGCACAGGCCGAAGATCCCGCATCGAGCAAAACGCTGCAGGCAGCGGCACGGCACATGGAAACATCGCTGGAGCATCTGGGCGAGGCTGTGGAATCTGAATCGGCGACGGAACTGACGCCGGCACTGGCGGCCGAGCAGTCGGCCTACCAGGAGCTGCTCAAATTGAGGCAGCGCGAGCATCAGGTTGGGCAGAGCCGGAGTTCCAGCCGAAGCAGCAGCGCCCGTTCGGCGCGCTCCGAGCAGCAATTGCAGCAGATGGAGCTTACACAAAGAGAGAATAGATACGAGACGGAGCGCCTGGCGCAGTCTCAGGAGCAGACGGCCCAGCGTGAGGATCTTCAGGTTCTTAACCGGCTACGCGATCTGGCACGAAGGCAGGATGAGATGAGCAACAAGCTCAAGGAGGTCCAGGCGGCGCTTCGGAAGGCCGAAACGGAGCAGCAAAAGCAGGAAATTCGCCGCGGGCTTAAGCGTCTCAGAGAAGAGCAGCTCGAAGCGCTGCGGGACGTCGACGAGTTGCAGCAGCGAATGGACAGCCCTGAGAACCGCCGGCGTATGGCCGATTCAAGGGAACAGCTCGATCAGAGCCGGTCGAGAATCCGCCAGTCGGCAGAGGAGCTGGAGCAGGGAATGGTCTCAAGGGCCGTCACTTCCACTACGCGTGCGCAGCGACAGCTCGAACAGATGCGGGATGAGTTCCGACGCAGCACTTCGGGTCAGTTTACCGAACAGATGCGCGATATGCGCGAACAGGCCCAGCAGCTCGACCGGCGTGAGAAGGAAATTGCCGAAGATATAAAACAGCAGATCGATTCCGACCGCAAGACTCTCACGGATTCCGGCGTGAATCGTGAATTGGCGGATCAGACGAACCGGCAGAAAGAGAGTGTCGAAGGTCTGCTCGAACAGATGAAAGACGTGAGCGGGCAGGCGGAGACTTCGGAACCGCTGCTTTCGCGAAAGCTCTACGATACGCTGCGCAAGACAAGCAGCGATAATGTTGACAGGGCTCTTGAGGTCACCAGCGAGCTGCTCAGGCGGAACTTTCTGCCGCAGGCACAGGAGATGGAACAGCGTGCCGGGAAGGGAATCGAAGAGCTCAGGAAGGGCGTCGAAGATGCAGCCGGCAGTGTGCTCGGCGACGAGACCGAGTCCCTGCGTCTGGCGCAGCAGCAGCTCGACGAGCTGATCAGGCAGGTAAACGAGGAGGCCGCTCGTGCCGGCGGCCGAGCCCAACAGGATGGTGACCCGAACAGGCCGTCGAGCCGGCAGCTTGCCGATGCACAATCCGGAACCGGCGGCGGGCAGCAAGGCGATCCTAACGGCCCTGCCGATACGCAGGAAAATCAGCCCCGTGCCGAAGGCGTCCAACGTGTCGAGGGCGTCCCGCCCTCGAATCGCGGGCAGGATGCCCGCGACACGATGCGAACCGGCGGCGCTCAAGCCGACCCGACCGGCGCCGGCGGTAATCAACGCGGCCAATGGGACCAGTTCGATCCCAACGGCCCGCTCACAGGACGAGACTTCAGGCAGTGGTCCGACCGGCTGCGCGACGTGGAAGAGATACTCAGCGAGCCGGACCTTCGCAATGATGTCGCCCGGGTCCGGGACCGCGCCCGCGCGATACGGGCGGAGTTCACCCGTCACGGCAAAGAGCCGCAATGGAGCCTTGTCGAACAGCAAATCACCAACCCGCTGACGGAATTGCGAAATCGCATCGGCGAGGAATTGGCTAAGCTTCAATCGGACGAAGCGATGGTTCCCATCGATCGCGATCCGGTGCCCGGGCGTTTTGTCGAGCTGGTGCGAAGATATTATGAAAACCTCGGAGGCGATGAATGATGTTTCCCGGGTCGATCATTGTCCCGGCCAGCCCATGGTTCTGGCTGGCCGTACCGGTATTAGCCGCTGCCGTTGTGTTACTGGCCTGGTCGTACAGGCGCTCACCGGAAATCGGTGCGGTTCACAGGATTGCCTTTTGCCTGAGGCTTCTGGGCGTGCTGGTGCTGCTACTATGCCTGATCGAGCCGCTATGGAGCGGACGGCACGTCAAATCCGGCGCCAATCTGTTTCTGGTGATTGCCGACAACAGCAGCGGGATGAATGTCCGTGACCAGGGCATGACCCAGAGCCGCGGCGAGATTCTTCAATCCGCGTTTCAGGCCGACAAGTCAGGCTGGCTTGGCACGCTGGCCGACAATTTTCAGGTTCGCGAATATTTATTTGATTCGCAGCTTCGTCGAACAACGGATTTCTCGGAGCTGCTCTTCGACGGCAAAGCCTCGGCAATCGGCGGAACATTGCAAACCATCGCCCAGCGCTACCGCGGCAGGCCGCTGGCCGGCGTACTTTTAATGACCGACGGCAACGCGACGGATATGGGCGAACAATTCTATGACCTTACGGGCGTACCGCCGGTCTACCCGGTCGTCGTCGGAGCGGACAGGCCGCAAAAGGATATCTCCCTGACGAATGTTTCCGTCAGCCAGACGTCTTTCGAAGATGCCCCGGTGACAATCCAGGCCGACGTTGAGGCCTCCGGATACGCCGGCAAGACCGTTACGCTGAATCTTATCGAAAGCTCCGGCAAAGTTGTCGAACAGCAGACACGCAACATCTCAAAGAGCGACGAAAAACATACGTTTCGTTTTAATGTGCGTCCGGACAGAAGCGGCATCCTGTTCTATCATCTTAACGCCGCCGAAGTATCAGGCAGGGTGGGCCTTGGCCCACCGAATCGTCATGGTGGGGCAGAGCCCCACCCTACAAGTCTTAACGCCGCAGAAGAAGATGCGCAGGATGCATCGGAACCGCCATCTGAAGCGACACTTGCCAACAACAGACACACGCTGGTCGTGGACCGCGGCAAGGGTCCGTACCGGATTCTGTATGTCACCGGCAGGCCGAACTGGGAATATAAGTTCCTCCGTCGGGCGATTAGTGAAGACGAGCAAGTGCAGCTCGTGGGACTGCTTCGTGTCGCCAGACGCGAACCGAAATACGAGTGGCGGGGACGCACCGGCGAAGTGAACAATCCGCTATATCGCGGATTCGACAACGAGGATGAGGAGCAGGCCGAGCAGTACGATCAGCCGGTTCTCGTGCGCCTTGGCACACGTGACGATGCGGAGCTTCGAGACGGCTTTCCCAAAAAGGCCGAAGATCTGTTCGGCTATCACGCGGTCATCCTGGACGACGTCGAAGCGGGATTTTTTACGCATGACCAGATGGAGCTGCTTCGGCGTTTTGTCGCCGAGCGGGGCGGCGGATTCCTGATGCTCGGCGGGGCCGAATCGTTCCGGGAGGGCGACTTCAACCGCACGCCAATAGGACAAATGCTGCCGGTCTACCTGGATAGGCTGCCCCGGACCGAAACAGGCATCGGTACTAAAATCCATTTCAACCTGACTCGTGAAGGCTGGCTGCAGCCCTGGGCGCGACTTCGTGACAACGAGCAGGATGAACAACAGCGGCTCTCGACGATGCCTGCATTCCGCGTGCTCAATCGCCTCGGGGCGGTCAAGCCAGGCGCCCGGGTGGTCGCGACAGTCGGCGACGATTCCGACGGGCAATTCCCGGCCCTGGTCGTGCAGAGATACGGCGGCGGGCGCTCGGCGGCACTGACGGTCGGCGATGTGTGGCGATGGGGCATGAAACAGCCCGAGATGCAGGACGATATGAACAAGTTCTGGAGACAGACGCTGCGCTGGCTGGTCGCGGACGTGCCGGACCGAATCTCATTCCAGGCTGCACAGAAGCGCGACCGGGCAAACCAGCCTGTCGTGTTTCAGGTTCGTGTCCGCAAAAAGGATTTCGAGCCGATGGACGATGTTTCGATTGCCATAGAAGCACGGGATCCCAACGGCCAGACTGTGAAACTTACCGCCGAGCCCGTGCTGAGTGAAACGGGATTGTTTGAGGCCGTCTATGTCCCCCGGCGTGACGGCAGCTATTTTGCCCGGGCGGTTGTCACCGATGCCGACGGCCTGGAGCTCGGCGATGCCCAGACCGGATGGTCTGTCGATCTTGAAGCCCGTGAGTTTCAGTCGATTAGAACGAATCGTCCGTTACTGGAAAGAATCGCCCAACAGACCGGAGGCCGGGTTGTCGAGCTTGATGCACTGGAAAGTTTCGCTCGCAGCCTGCCCAGCCTGAACGCTCCGGTCATGGACACCTGGATCAGGCCCCTGTGGGATTTGCGGGGAATCCTGCCGGCGGTTTTTCTCTTCGTTCTGATGTGCTTTGTCGGCGAGTGGGCGCTGCGCCGCTGGAAGGGAATGCCATGAGACTGGTAACAAAGCTATTTATCAGCATACTCGTTATCGCTATGGCCGTTGCCTCTGCAAACGGTGCGGCCGGCGAAGGACCTCAAAAGCCCACCGTTATCGTCGTTGTCGGAGCTGCCGGTTCGGCCGAGTATGGAGCGCAATTTGTCAAATGGGCACAACTCTGGGAGCAGGCCTGCTCGAAAGGCGGCGCGAAATTCGCCGCGATCGGTTTGAACGAAGCTGAGAATCCGGACGATCTTACAGCATTGCAGCAAATGTTAGCGGGCGAATCGCAGGAAACCGGCACCGCTTTGTGGCTGGTCCTGATCGGGCACGGGACCTTCGACGGCAGGTCGGCAAAATTCAATCTGCGAGGCCCCGACTTGGCGGCGGACGACCTGGCCGAATGGCTCAAACCGGTTATCAGGCCCCTTGTCGTAATCAATACGGCCTCGTCCAGCGCGCCTTTCCTCAGCATTTTGTCGGGGCGGGAACGCGTTATAATCACAGCGACCAAGAGCGGCTATGAACAAAATTACACGCGGTTCGGCGAATATTTAGCCGGCGCGATCGCCGAGCCGAAGGCCGACCTTGACAAAGATGGCCAGACCTCGCTGCTCGAAGCATTTCTGACTGCTTCTAATCGCGTCGATGAATTCTACTTAGCCGCCGGCCGGCTGGTTACCGAGTATGCCCTGCTCGACGACAATGGCGACGGGCTTGGCACGCGGGCCGACTGGTTTCGCGGCATCCGGCCGGTGCAGAAGGCCGAAGATGGCGCAGCTCTTGACGGCTACCGCGCCCATCAGTTCCATCTTGTCCATAGCGAAGCCGAAAATAAAATGCCGCCCGAACTGCGCATCAAACGCGACCGGCTGGAGCTTGAGGTCATTAAGCTGCGGGATTCGAAAGATAAATTCTCCGAAGAGGAATATTTTTCCAGACTTGAAAACATGCTCTATGATATCGCACAAATCTATGAGCAGGCCGGCCAAACCGAAGACAGCCTCGAATAGGTTTTTGCGTATTGCTCGAATACAAACTCGATCTATCCGGCGTAAATTAATTCCACGCTTAAAAAAAGCTTGCCAAATGCAGGCTCGTGAGGATAATTGTTGCTATGAAGTTTGAACGAGTTTTGTGCCGGGACCTAAAAATAACACCCGGAACAAACAAAGTCTTTATTCAATAACCGTCCATTAGAGACCAGTCATTAGGAGAAGACCCACGATGAATGAAATTAGTAACACAAGCACATCGCGTCGCGAATTTTTGAAGGGAACCGGCCGAATCGCCGCGGCCTCGGCCTTAGCCGCGGGGATAGCGCCGCGAATGTACGCCGGGCAGAGCAACACTATCAAGGTGGCCTTAATCGGCTGCGGCGGCCGGGGCACCGGCGCAGCGTCGGACGCTCTGTCCGTCAAGCAGGGCCCGATCAAGCTCGTCGCCATGGGCGACGTCTTCGAAAATCGCCTCAAAAGCAGTTATGAGAATTTGAAGAAAATGCACGCCGACCAGGTGGATGTGCCGGAAGACCGTAAGTTTATCGGCTTCGACGCTTATAAGAATGCGATTGATTGTCTGAGCCCGGGCGATGTCGCGATTTTCGCAACGCCTCCTGGATTCCGCTGGGTGCATTTCACGTACGCCATCAAGAAAGGCGTCAATGTCTTTATGGAAAAACCCGTCACCGTGGACGGCCCGACCAGCCGGCGGATGTTCAAACTCGGCGAAGAGGCATCGGCGAAGAACCTCAAAGTAGGAGTGGGATTGATGTCCCGTCACAGCCGGGCGCTCCAGGAACTGGCCAAGCGCATACATGACGGCGAAATCGGTGATGTTATTCTGCAGCGCGGCTACCGGATGGCCGGACCGATCGGATTCTTTGCCTCGCTGCCCAAACCCCCCGGCATCAGTGACCTGATGTATCAAATCCAGCGCTTCCACAGCTTCATATGGGCCAGCGGCGGCTGCTACAGCGACTTCAATATCCACATCATCGATCACCAGTGCTGGATGAAAAACGCCTGGCCTGTCAAGGCCCATTCCCTGGGCGGTCGCCATTATAAGCACAGCCCCGAAGGTGTCGCTTATGTGGACCAGAACTTCGATACTTATTCGACTGAATTTACATACGCCGACGGCACCAAATTCATCATGGATGGACGCTGTATGACGAGTTGCAAAGACATTTACTCCAGTTATGCCCACGGCAGTAAGGGCATGGCGGTTGTCTCGAAGAGCGGCGATTGTGGAATGCCTTCCAGTATTCACAAGGGCCAGGATCCGACACGTGAGAGCATGATCTGGGAATCCAGAGTTAGCCGGGACGAGCGTAATCCATATCAAAACGAATGGAACGATCTGGTGGACGCTATCCGCAACGACAAGCCCTACAACGAAACCGAGCGGGGTGTTAAGGGCAGTCTCGTAACGAGCCTTGGCCGCATGGCCGCGCACACCGGGCAGGAAATTACCTACGAACAAATCCTCAACAGCGACCACGAAATGGCGCCCGGCCTGGACAAGTTGACGATGGATTCTCCTGCACCTCTGCGGCCCAATTCCGAAGGCAGATACCCGATCCCCGAACCCGGCATCGTCAAAGACCGCGAGTACAGGGACTTCGCATAAAAAAGCATAACAAAGTATAACAATGAACGATTGACCGCAGTTTCCGGTTCCGCCGGGAACTGCGGTTTTTTTAGCGGACGGCCCATTTTGCGGACTTCAGGGCTTCAGGGTGTGGCTAATTTTTCTGGCACTACATAAGCTTGTCTTGTGTAAAGGATTGTGTTCTTTGTCATTGCGAGCGAAGCGAAGCAATCTCGACCGTTCGCAGGATAGAGATTGCCACGGCCACATGCTGTGGCCTCGCAATGACGATAGGGGAAATTTCCAGCTTTGAGAGCAAGCATTTAAGAACGAAAAATCGCCTGCCAGAATATCTGGTCGCACCCGGGCTTCAAAGTCATCGAAAAACAACTTGAATCGGCAGGGGCAAGCGGGTAATATGTTTAAACTGCATGGAATAATTCGCGCAAGATTCGGTCGGACGGCATTTATAAGCATATTACAGCCGATTTCATGGAAGACTTCGCTTTTATAAAACAGGATATAATCTGACAATGAAACATCGAAAAGGAGAAAATATGGCAAATTCAAATGAATCCGGCAAAGACCCGGGCACAACACGTCGTGAATTCCTTAAAGATACAGGCCGGATAGCGGCCGCTTCGGCCCTGGCGGCGGGGTTGGCTCCGCGCATCTATGCAGCGGGAAGCGGCATGATTAAGGTGGCCCTGGTCGGCTGCGGCGGCAGGGGCACAGGTGCAGCCTCGAACGCCCTGTCCGTCAAGAACGGCCCAATCAAGCTCGTCGCCATGTCCGACGTCTTTCAGAGACGCCTTGATCGCAGCTATCAGAATCTGGAAAAAAACCACAAGCAACAGTTGGACGTACCCAAGGAACGCCAATTCCTCGGCTTCGACGGCTATAAAAAAGCAATGGACTGCCTTGACAAAGGCGACGTGGTGATTCTTGCGACCCCGCCGGCATTCCGCTGGGTGCATTTCACCTACGCCATCGCCAAAGGCCTCAACGTGTTCATGGAAAAGCCGGTCACGGTTGACGGCCCGACCACACGCAAGATGTTGAAACTGGCCGAAGAATCCGTCAGCAAGAACCTCAAAGTGGGCGTTGGCCTTATGATTCGCCATTGCAGGGGCCGGCAGGAGCTGAAACAGCGTATCGACGACGGCGAGATCGGAAATATCATCGCGATGCGGGCCTACCGAATGGCGGGGCGTTCCGCCACGGCCGGGCGCAAGCCTGATGGGATCAGCGAGGTGCTCTACCAGATCCAGCGATTCCACGCCTTCCTTTGGGCCAGCGGCGGCATGTACAGCGACTACTATATTCACCAGATCGATGAGTGTTCATGGATGAGGGGCGCCTGGCCGGTCGAGGCCCAGGCATCCGGCGGCCGGCACACCCGCGGCAATTCTCTGGATCAGAACTTAGATAGCTACTCGATCGAATACACCTATCCCGACGGCACCAAGCTCTTTTACTACGGACGGGCCATGGAAGGCTGTAAAGGTGCGTTCTCCAGCTATGCTCTCGGTACGAAAGGTTCGGCCGTCATCTCGACGAACAGCCATTATCCCGGCAAGGTCCGGACCTACAAAGGCCACAATATGAGCATAGAAAACCTGATATGGCGATTCCCGCAGCCCGAGCCGAATCCGTACCAGCTCGAATGGGACGACCTGATCGACGCCATCCGTAACGACAAGCCTTACAACGAGGTCAAACGCGGCGCCGAGGCCAGCCTGGTCAACACTATGGGCCGGATGGCGGCTCACACGGGCCAGGTCATCACCTTTGACCAGGCGCTCGACTGCAAGCACGAGTTCGCTCCCGATGTCGATAAGCTAACCAATGATTCCCCCGCACCTCTGCTTCTGAATTCCGAGGGTAAGTATCCCGTTCCACAGCCGGGTATCCTCAAGGACCGCGAATACTAAAAATTCGCGTAGTACAATTGAAGTCAATTCGCCGCTGTTCTCGGCCCAGCCGGGACCAGCGGTTTTTTGGGCGTGTGGCAGCCTCATCCCGATTGCCGTTTATCGGGATGGGGATGGTTTTTCCCCGGCTAAACACATGAAAGCCGAAGACTTTGGGTATGGTGAACGTCATATATCATCATTCTTCGAACAAAGCTTGAATCCGAAACGCCAAGAGAATATAATACGAAGTCGATTTGGTTATGATTTGAAGTAAGGATCGGCAAAGCGATACGAATGAGTCAATTAAACGGGATATCAGGAAAAATCCTGATCCGAAACAGAAAAAACACAGTCTGAAAAGACACATCGAAAAAGGAGGTAGTATGGCAAATTCAAGTGAATCAGGCAAAGGCGCCGGCACAACGCGTCGCGACTTCCTTAAAGCTTCTACAGTGGCAGCTTCGGCGGCCGTCTCGGGCGCGCTGCCGATAGGCAGCAGCCTTTATGCCGCCGGCAGCAATATAATCCGCGTGGGCATGGTCGGCTGCGGAGGACGCTGCACGGGGGCCGCCGCCCAGGCGCTCACCGCGGACTCCGGCACCCGGCTGGTGGCAATGTGCGATATCTTTATAGACCGCGTCAAAGACAAACGACGGCTTCTCAAGGAGCAGAAGGGTGACCAGGTGCAGGTGGACGATGACCACTGCTTCGCCGGCTTCGACGGCTACAAGCAAGTTATCGAATCGGCGGACGTAGTGCTGATTGCCAATGCGGCCAAGTTCCACCCGCTCCATGCGATGACGGCAATCAAGGCGGGAAAGCACGTCTTCGTGGAGAAACCTCACGGCATCGACCCGGCCGGGCTCAAGCTCCTGCAGAAGGCGGCTGATTTGGCGAAAGAGAAGGGATTGTGCCTGGTCTCCGGCCTGCAGAGCCGCTACCATACCGGGTACGCCGAGACAATCCAGCGTATCCACGATGGGGTAATCGGAGACGTGGTCGCCATCGAGGAAAACTTCCTCCGTGCGCCATACGTCGTTATCCCCCGCAAGGAGGGGCTCACGGAGCTCGAATGGCAGTGCAGCACGCAATACCATTTCCGCTGGCTTTCCGGCGACGATGTCCCCCAGTCTCTGGTGCACAACCTGGACCGTTCCACCTGGGTGATGCACAACAAGGCCCCGGCGAAATGTCACGGTCTGGCCGGCCGCTCTTCGATGACCGACCCGATCTACGGCGACGTTTTCGACCACCATTCGGTCGTTTACGAATATGACAGCGGCGTGCCCATCTATGCTTTCTGCCGGACTACCAACAATTGTCATAACAGCACCTCCAGCATCATACACGGCAGCAAGGGCAGGGCGTCCGTTTTGGCGAGCCGGATCTGGGGCGAGACAAACTGGAGATGGGAAGGCCGATGCGACCCTTATCAAAAAGAGCACGATGTCCTGTTCGGAGCGATTCGCTCCGGCAAACCCGTCAATAACGGCGACTACATGGTCCGCAGCACGATGGTCGGCGTGATGGGACAAATCTCCTGCTGCACCGGCAAAGAGGTCACATGGGAGAAGGTCAATGCGTCCGACTTCTATTATCCGCCCAGGCCGGAAGATTGTCACGACGGCATGGAACCGCCGACTCGCGTCGGAGCCGACGGAAGCTACCCGGTGCCGAAGCCTGGCTATACGAAGATGATTTGATTCGAAATATACTTTTTTGTCCCGTTTGGGACACGTTTTATGATATGTAGGGTGGGGCTCTGCCCCGCCATTACGGTTCGGTGGGACAAGTCCCACCCTGCTTGTACTGTTTGAAATGTTTTTATGAGGAGATAGAATATGCTTAAAAGTCGTACACTTATGCCCATCGCCGCTGTGGCGATTTGTCTGGCCGTCTCAATGGCTGCAGGTTTGGCGGCCGCGCAGGATGGACCTGCGAAGAAATTTACCGAGACCGTCACAACGAAGGCCGGCGAAAAAATATCTTTCGATATGGTCCTGATCCCAGCGGGGAATTTCCGGATGGGCAGCCCCGCAAACGAAGCCGGTCGCAAAGACGACGAAGGGCCACAGCACGAAGTCCGCGTCGATAACTTTTACCTCTGCACGACCGAGGCCACAATCGAGCTGTTTATGGCCTACTATCAGGAAACGGTCAGCGCCAAGAGAGACTTCATTACAACGCAGGAATTGCAGAAGCAAACCGAAAAGGCGGATAGCGAGGTTGATGCAATCACCGGCCCGACTCCGGTCTACGGTGATATGACAATGGGTTACGAGAACAAGCACCCGGCCATGGGAATGACCTGGCATAACGCCATGACTTTCTGCCGGTGGCTTTCCAGGAATACGGGCAAGACGTACCGTCTTCCGACAGAGGCCGAATGGGAGTACGCCAGTCGGGCCGGTACTACGAAAGCTTTCGGTGTCGGAAGCGATCCCGAGAAGCTTAAAGAGTTCGCATGGTATGAAGCGACCGCCGACAGCGAGACCTCCGCGATAGGCAAGAAGAAACCCAACGCCTGGGGTCTTTATGATATGTTGGGCAATGTTCGTGAATGGGTGTCCGATTTCTACAGTCCCGATGCTTATAAGCAAGCAGCCGCAAAGGCTCCGGCAGTAAATCCGAAAGGACCAGAGGCCGGGCAAATCCACGTAGCCCGCGGCGGCGACTATAGCTGCCCGGCCGAGGAGCTGCGCTGTGCGGCCAGGGCCTTTGAGGAAAAATGGTGGCGCTCCGGCGATCCCCAGATCCCGAAGAGCAAGTGGTGGCTGCCCGAAATGGACATAATCGGCTTCCGGGTGGCCTGCTCAGTTGAAAAGAGCAAATAAAAAGCAGGCAAAGAGAAGTCCGTGCCCATCAGGTACTCATGCTCCGGCAACGCAGGAAATGGAGAACGTAAGATGTCCGTTTATTCTGGAACAAACCGCATAACGAAGGCCTTGCGTATCATAATCGTGCTTTGCACGATGACGCCCCTTGTTGAGCCGGCATTCGCCGGAGATGTCACCGGCGGTGCGGGCATGCTCACATTCACTGCGAACAAAGACGGCGGATACGAATTCGACACCGGCATCCTCCGCGGCAGATTGCGCGAGGCCGGCAAGGGCCTGGGCCTGTCTTCGGCGGTGCATGTACCGACCGGTTCGGCGCTGAACGGAGCATACGGCATCCTTAGTTACTATCGGGTATTCACGACGAACAAGAGATACGGAACGGCGGCATGGGGATGGCCCGGCACTTCAAAACTTTTACCTGATGGGGCCGTTCAGGTCACGTGGCCCGAAGGAGACGACAGGCCCTTTGAGATGGCCGCCATCTATCGCTTCCGGGATGGCTCGACGCTCGACGTCGAGACGATTGTCAGGCCCGGCAAGGATTTGAGCAAATTCGAAGTCTTTCTGGCTTCGTATTTTCACGAGGCCTTTCCGTTGCCTCAGGTGTACGTAGCCGCCAGTCCTGAGACCGAAGGCAAGCCGGCTTTCCTGACGGCGAAGAAATCCTTTGGGAACTGGCAGATGTTTCCACGAAACGAGGATGTCCTGCCAATCATCCGCGACGGCCGATGGCAAAAGGAGCCAAATCCCGTCGATTGGAAAATCATGCCGTCAATGGCGATGCCGATCGCTCTGCGACGCGGCTCGAAAGCGGCTCCTACGGCAATCCTGATGGCCCCGCCGGATGATTGTTTCGCAATAGCGACACCCTACGAGGGCGAGGGCCACTATTCCATGTATTTCTCACTTTTCGGCCGTGATATTAAGGCCGGACAGACGGCAACGGCCCGTTTGCGACTCGTTGTGACGAGCACCGCCTCTGACCGGGAAATACTGGACTTGTATCGGAAATACATGAAGGATATTGCAGAAAACACTATTCAAACAGTAAATCGTAGGGTGGGCCTCGGCCCACCGACCAATCCCTTGACATGTAAAAATTAACGGTGGGGCAGAGCCCCACCCTACGGCTCTTTGCTGCATTTTTACTATGAACAAGACTTATACAGGCCTGGATATTCGAAAAGTTCTTGCCCCTGATGGAGATGTCTCTCGATCTCTTACCAATTTCGAAGTACGCCCCGAGCAAATAGAAATGGCACGCGCGGTGCAGCAGACATTCCTGAAAGGCCGCCACCTGGCTGTCGAGGCCGGCACGGGTGTCGGTAAGAGTTTCGCGTACCTTATCCCCGCCGTGGATTTGGCGGCCAATGGCATGGGCAGGATGCTGATCAGCACCTTTACCATCACGCTGCAGGAACAGTTGGTCAATAAAGATATTCCCTTCCTGGATAGTTGCATGCCGCAGAAGTTTAACGCTGTTCTTGCAAAAGGCAGGAGTAATTACCTGTGCAAGCGGCGACTGAAATTTGCGCTGCAGCGAGAAAGACGGCTGATCGATGATCTGGATTCGGAGTTTGATAGAGTACGGGATTGGGCGAATCAAACGAAGGACGGCTCGCTCAGCGACCTTCCCTTTTTACCGAAGAGCCGGACATGGGACAGGGTCAGGAGCGAGCACGGCAATTGTCGCGGGCGCAAGTGTCTGTATTTTCGTGATTGCTTTTACTGGGCCGCCCGGCGCCGCCTGGAGAACGCCGATATTATTGTGGCCAACCATGCACTGCTGTTCAGCGA
>Ga0307380_10000382_pt1 | contig 72044 bp, 57 predicted proteins | sample UN3MG_FD_202239 | JGI IMG/M metagenome (GOLD analysis project Ga0307380, IMG submission 202239) | Soil microbial communities from Risofladan, Vaasa, Finland - UN-3 | ecosystem: Environmental > Terrestrial > Soil > Coastal area > Acid sulfate soil | place: Finland: Risofladan, Vaasa | collected...
AAAGGCCTGACACCCGCCGTTGCATCTGGCTGACAGCCCGAAAATCCCGATTGCTGTATGGGGGTAAGGGGCTGTTGTGCGCCGAATGTGTCAAAACAAGCCTGCTGAACCAACTTTCAGCCAAAATCACCCGTCGCCGCTGATTTTGATTCCCCTGTGAAATATGCGGGCTAACAGCAACGCCGCCAGCGACGTACAAAGAAGAAAAACTGCCGACAGGACGAAGTACGCTCTATTCACCCGCTCAGGGTACGGGTAAAACGCGGCTAATTTGGCAGGCCAGAACATCATTACTATATACTTGCCGTAGGAAATCACTGCATTGCCTATCCTGCTGGGCAGACCTATATCGCCGATCGCGCCCGCGCCTCGCTGGGCCAGGAACGCAGCTGCCACTGAAGCGGCTGCCAGAATGAAGAGCGGGACTTTCTCTGCCGCCAGACGGATCATCATCCGGACAAGACCGGCCGGTGCAGCGCCTTCGCCGGTTTCAGTTTGTGTCTCGGAGCCGGATTGAGCAAACCGCAGCCGGCCCAGCGGCCAATAGTCCAGCAGCAACAGTACGAATGGCAGCGTCACAAGCATCGGCTTGGCCATAAGACCAAGCACAAAGAACAATACAATCGCCAGGTACCTCCCAAAGCCCGGACGCTCGGTGTAGCGAACGTAGGCCCACATTGTCAGCATCCAGAAGAAGGTGCTCAAAACATCCTTTCGCTCCGAAACCCACGCGACGGATTCGACGTGTGCCGGGTGTAATGCAAAGGCCGCTGCGACGAACGCGCCGGGCCAAACGACGCCGGTCATCCGTTTGAGCACCAAAAACACCAGCAGGGTGTTGGCTATATGAAATAGCAGATTGGTCGTATGACACGCTGCGGCGGGCGCTCTTGAGAAGTGGCAGTCCGCCATCAGCGACAACCACGTCAGGGGATGCCAATTACCCATCGTGCGCGTCTTGAACGCCCAGATGATTCCCTGCCGTGTCAGTCCGTTGAGCACGTGCTGGTTCTCTTGCACGTACGCGGGGTCGTCAAGGCCGACGAACTCGTGCCCGCGGACCTGCCAGTAGGCCGCTGCCGTGGCGAGGACCAGTGCCGCGCAAATCAGAACGGCGCGCATGGCGTCATCGTTTTGTTTCATCGACGTGGAAATAACTTTGACTTGATCAGATTCATTCTCGCCAGGCGATACTTCATTGCGGTCATCAAACAGCCGAGACCGTACTTGACGCTGCGCCGGAAGTTGATAGACGATGCATCGGGAAAATATGTGGTCGGGCAACTGACCTCAGCTATACGATAACCCTGCCACAGTATCTGGGCCAACATTTGATTATCGAACACAAAATCGTCCGAATTTCCTTCCAGCGACAGCTCTTCCAGCAGCTTCCTTGAGAAGGCCCGGTACCCGCTGTGGTATTCCGATAGCTTTGCTCCGGTCAGGATATTTTCGACCAGGGTCAAAAAGCGGTTGGACAAATATCTCCACCAGGGCATGCCGCCTTTTAGGGCGTATCCCCCCAGGATTCGCGAACCCAGCACGCAATGATACAGCCCGTTTCCAATCATCGAAGCCATGGCAGGAATCAATTTCGGGGTGTACTGATAATCGGGATGGACCATGATAATAATATCGCCGCCGGCCTCAAGCGCCAGCCTGTAACAGGTTTTCTGGTTGGCGCCGTAGCCTTGATTCCTGGTGTGGGTATGAACAACGGCTTTAGGCAGCGCCAGGGCAATCTCCTCGGTCTCATCAAGACTGGCGTCATCGACCACTATGACCTGGTCAACTATCTCCTGGGCCATAACATCATCGTAAGTTCGACGCAGGGTCAGGGCAGCGTTATAGGCAGGCATGATAACGACCACTTTCTTGTCCTTGAACATAGCGGCCATTATGCCAGTTCTTGCTTGAATCATAAAGGCAAATTATGTACATCGATGGGGGCAGGTTCTAAGATGTGTTGTTTCGGGCTCGAAGAGCGTTTCCCGTTTCGCTGCCAGACCGCAACCCAGTACCTTGAGCGCGGTCTATAATTTTCACATTCTCGCCCCCAACGATAGACCGTAAGCTCCTGCGAAATAATGTCAATGATGCCTACTTTTCGATAATATTTGTCCGTATATCGCTTGAACCATTCAAAAATCATTTTTTCCGAGTCAGGTCGGGCCAACCAGGACGCTGTAACATTCACAAAAACTAACAACTCTGGACTGGCGGATTCTACCTCTCTAATCATTTGCTCCTGCATTCTTCGGGCGTAACTGTTATCTTCCATTAATGCATAAGTATAGATATACCCGGTGGCGGCGCGCCTATTTGAGTAGAAGTATATTTGCGGCTCAGAACCAATAACGGCGATAGTGTCGTCGCTCGCTGAGTGCTCCTTGATGAAGCGGGCGACCTCGAGAGATTCAGGGAATGGATTTGCACTGTAGATTATCCGTGATAGCGCCCTCGGATCGGCCTGGAAAATTACAATTCGCTGCTGATAGCTCGCGTGACAGAGCACGGAAACGGCCAGCAGCATCGGTATCACCTGTGCAGCCGGCGCCGAACTGCCTCGGACAAAGAGGTCTCTGATTGAAACGGCGCCGACACCCGCCAGTAATGCGATTGCCGGCAGCAAGAGAATGAAATAATGCGGTCGAAAATACAAGCCCGGGCAAACAGCCACGAAAGAGAAGAACAACAGACCACCCGCAAATAAACTATGCTTGCGAACGTTCTTGTGCCAGAAAAAACTGGCCAAACCTGCGCCGGCTAAAATCCAAAGCAGAATGGCTGAGCCGGCAATATCAATTACCTTCCCTTGCAGCTTCTTCAATCCCACTGACAGCGGCATAGCTGAAACATACTCGCGGGCATAGTCAAATGTCCAGAACCAGAATTTGTCGAATACTCCGAGACCCCAAAGAAGCAGACAGGTCACGGCAAAGGGCAGCAGCACACCCAACAGGAACAGCACGCCTCTGGCCGCAAGGGGTTTCCAAGTAAACGGTCGTCGCCTTAGCTCGACAGAGAGCAGGTACACGGCCCCAAATATGATAAAAGCCGCGCCGTGCTGCTTCATAATAAAGGCCAGACCGAGTAACACCGCTCCGGCCAGCAGTGCAAGCCCTCCTTCGCAATCGACGGCACGAACTAACAGCACGAGACCGCCGAGGGCGGCAAGTATGACGAAGTGTTCGGCATTGGCGAAGACGCCCTGGACCTGCTGGCCCAAGGACAGCAAAGCAAAGGCTGCTCCCGCCGCGACACCGGCAAGAGCCCCGAATAGTTTTTCGACCAAGAGAAACAGCAGCAAAATCGTGGCCGCATTGATGATGAGCAGACCAAGGTGAATACCAGTGTGGGTCTGGCCGAAGGCAGCCATAATCAAAGCGTACGCAACGTAAATACCCGGCATCTTCATATTGTAGACCTGGGCGTAGGGAGCAACGCCCTGCAGTATGAGTTGGCCGCCATAAGCATACTCTCCTTCGTCCCGCTCCAGCGGTGCACCCAGTAGGCGTACACGCACGGCCGCCGTCAACAAGATGACCACCACAAGCGCGGCCCAAGGCCAGTAACGATAATGCCGCCCTGCCCTTTTGCAGTCTCCGCAACCCTGTTTTTTACCTGCCATGTGCAATTATCTCCGGTTGAAGCAACGCTCTGAGAATACTCCTCCGTATTTCTTAATAGCTTTCCCTTTGGCGTAGAAGATAGTTGTTGAGAGCGTTGTCTAATATATGGTGCAAGCTTGCCTGTGCAATAAGAACGCAGCTGGTTCACGCTCGGTTGGCGATTTCACTTGTCAAGCGGTGGTCGCGAATCCGTCAGGCAAAGTTCGGCAAGCTCATCAATCACCGCCGTGCCGGCGCACATGACCTTGTCGGCGCCGCCCCAATAAAGTTTCAACGTCCCGTCATCTTCCGGCACGGCGCCGCAGGTAAAAACAACGTTATGCACGTAGCCGACCACTTCCCAGGGGTCCTCCGGCTCAAGAATCCATCGGTCGGCCACGCCGAGAACCTGCGAGGGGTCGTCCAGCTTGTGCAAAGCAACTCCCAGCCTATAGACGCAGCCATCCATGGTGGGGAATACGCCGTGATAAATGTTCAGCCAGCCCTTGTCGGTGCGAATGGGTGGGGCGCCGGGGCCGATTTTCATCTGGTCCCAGTGATAGGCGACGGGTTTGATGACGACCCTCGAGTCGCCCCAGTGACGCAAGTCCGGTGAGTAGCTTATCCAGATGGCCCAGGGACTTATTTCCGAATTCGGGCGGTCCAATTTTGCATATCTGCCGTCGATTCTTTCCGGGAACAGGACGGTGTTTCTGTAGTCGGCCTGGGTAATGAAGGCTATCCTTTCGACCGATTCGAAGTCCAGCGTTTTGGCCAGACCGATTCGCACCCCGTGTCGGGAATAGGCGCTGTATGTTATGTAATATGCTCCTTCGAGTGGAGTGATGCGGGGGTCTTCGACGCCGTACTCTTCGTACTCACAGAATGGGGGCTCTTTGGCTGGCAGCATGAAGGGCTCCGGTCTGGGCTTGAACTTGAAACCATTGTCGCTTTCGGCCAGGCCGATGATGGACCGGCCCGTAGCAAGGTGCGAGCGAAAAAGCATCATATATCGGTCGTTTAATTTTGCGACGCCGGCATTGTGCACCGTCGCGACGGGGTATGGAATATCATCCTTTGTGAGGATGGGATTGCCCTCATAACGCTTGACGAATTCCTTCTTCATTTTGTCGTCCCGCTGCTAACGTTTGTTTTTCTCTTGCTCACGTCTGAAGATTTCGGCGTAGACCTTTTCGTAGTTGGAGACCATACGGTCGATTGTAAAGTTCTCTTCCACCCTTCGGCGACATTGCTTTCGGTCGATGCTGCCGATTCTTGCCACCGCCTCGACCGCTTCATCGACGTTCTTGACCAGATAGCCTGTTTGGCCATCGGCAATTACCTCTCGGCAGGAGCCGAGGTCCATTGCTATTACGGGGACGCCTGCGGCCATGGATTCTGCCATGACCAGACCGAAACGCTCCGGAATTGTATTGAGATGAATAACCGCATACGCTTCCTTGAGCAGGGCGTCGCGCTGCACGGGATTGACGGAACCAATGAATTTGATCGACGTATCATTGATGTGGGGCTTTACCAAGTCGTCGAAATACCGCTGGTCCTGGATTATCCCGGCTATAATGAGATCTTTGCCGCATTTCTTGGCTAATTCGATGGCCAGATGTGTGCCTTTATCCATGTGTATGCGCCCGTAATGGACGAGCTTGTCCCCGGGCGTCGGCCTGAAGGTCAGGTTCGAAAGGTCGATGCCGTTGTAAACGGTCGCCAGATACGGCAGCTCCTTATCGCGGTCGGAATCGCTTATCGAGACATAATAGGTGTCCTTGTGGTCGTGATACACACGCAGGATGTCGGGGTCCGAAAAGCCGTGAATGGTGGTGAGCATCGGCGTCTTGATGAGGCGAAGGTAGGTCAAAGGCAGATAATCGAAGTTGTTGTGGATAAGGTCAAATTCGCCCGCACGCTCCATTACCTTCGAAATGTGTAGACAGGTCGACACGGGGGGGATTTGGCTCTTGTCCTCTTCATAGCCCCTGTCGATCCAGCCGACGAGTTTTGCCTTTGTGATTGATTCTTTCGTTGCAAAGAGGGTGACATTTTTCCAGCCTCGCGCGACCAGCCCCTCGGTGATATTGCTGGCCACCGTTTCCCAGGCCCCATATTCCCGTGGTGGCGTTCGCCAGGCCACCGGCGCCAGGATGGCTATTCGTTTCTTCTTGATGTCCATCTCAACTTTGCTTTCGAGCTTGAATTTCCTGCTTTATTCTTTGAACATGGCCGCGGCCCAGGGCCTTCACTTCGCAGCCGAGCTCAAGAAAGCGGCGAATCTTATTGTCGTCGAGGATGCCGAAGCAGTCAATGACCGCCGGCGGCGCACCGGCCCATTGTACTATATCGCCGGGGTCGAGGTCGAGGTAAGGCGCGTGGGGCACGGCCAGAATCACCGCGTGCACGCCCTCCAGGGCCCCGGCGAGGTCGTGCTGAACACGTACATCCGCCAGCCCCTCCTGATTGCGGAAGAACCTCGCCCATGAGCGTCCCGGTGCGGGGTACGTATCCTGAGTTTCAAGCTCGTACCAGTGCTCGACGTATGGGTCATGGACCCGGATTTCGGCACCCATTTCGGTCAGTTTTCTCACGACTATTTCCGAGCCGCTGTACCGGGTGTCGCCGACGTCCTGTCGATAGCTGGCGCCGCACAGAAGTATCCGGGCGCCGGCGATTTCTCTTCCCATGTTCTTGAGCGCGTCCCTGACGAGTGTGGTGACATGCAGGCCGCGTCTGTCGTTGATGTCGATTGCGGTTGGGGTAATTCTGAAGATGTCGTCATCGAATCCGAGGATGTGCTTGTAAGCCCAGTAGCCGAGGCCGCCGTCCTTTGGCAGGCAGTACCCGCCGATGCCCGGGCCCGGGAATATGATGTTGCTGTGCGTTGGGCGGACCTTTATCGCCTTTATGACCTTGATGAGGTCCACGCCGTTTCGCTCGGCGAATAGACTCCACTCGTCGAGGAATGCGAGTATGGCGGCGCGGTAGGAATTTTCGACGATTTTCGTTGTCTCCGATTCGATGGGGCGGTCCATAACGGTGAGGGGATATTCCCGCGTGTTGAGGACCTCGTTGAGAAACTTTTCGACTCGGGCTCTCGCCTGCGCATTGCACCCCGAGCACACGCGCCAAAAATCGCGTATCGACGCGACGTACTGCCGGCCGGGCATGACACGCTCGAAGCTGTGGGCCAGCAGCGGCTCTGATTTTATGCCGCGCGCAGCGAATGCTCTTTTCATAATGGGCCAGGCTACGAATTCCGTGGTGCCGGGTGCGACAGTGGTCTCGATAAGCGTCAGACAATCGGGCGGGACTTTGTCGCCGATGGTCTTCATCGTTGCCTCGAGCGCGGTCATTTCGGCCTTCCCCGTCCGCATATTGCCGAGGTCGTTCTTCGTATAATCGCACTGGACATCGACGACCACGCAGTCGGCTAATTTGAGGCAGTCGCTGTTGTACGTGGCAACGAGCGTCTTCTTTTCGAGCACGCACCGGGCAATCATGGGCTCAACCTCGGGGTCCTCTGCCTTTACAGGTGACTGACCTCCATTGAGCAGCGGTATCTTCCAATAGCTTCGCGTGCTCGGCCTCTGGCAGCCGATGACAAACTTGCTGGGTTTGCCGGTCTTCTTATCGACGGTATCGGCGATGATGGCGGCCATCACGGCACCGACAAAGCCGACCCCCATCACGACAACGATTTCCTTGCCTTGGCTGCGTGCTGCTTGCACAAGCGATTCGACACGCTCGAGCTCGGCGGCGTACTCGTCACGATTGGGAATGGGGAATTCTTTGCCTGCCGGGCTAACAGAAAATTCGCTCATTTCTTGTACCTCAACAATAACGTTACCTTCACTTCCTCGCACAAAAACCGGTGCCAGGGCAATTGTCGGCGATAAGTTTAGCAGCAATCCTGCGCATATCAAAGCTATTTTCCGAGCACCTCAAAGGCCTGGGCGGCGCCGCAAGCGCGCCCGCACGACAGAGAAGCGCCCGCGTACTTGGGTCGGCCGACAGGACATTCGTTGGTTTACAGCGACTTTAGCAGGACTTCACGAATGATGATTTTGTTCGGACTGAGCTGCGCGCCGGGATGAACCTGAAAGCCGATAAGACCCGAATCGGAGGTGTCATCATGGACATCAGCGACCTGATGGTCGTTAATCCATATTTGGATATGATTTCCCTCGGCGCGGACCGAGATCGTGTTCCAGCCTTCGCGGTTCACAAGGCCCTTGTCGGTATTCATCGCCAGGAACATCTTGCCCGGACAGTATAGCGTGCCGGAATAACACTCGGGTTTTTTGTATTCGAGTATGTCGGCCTGGTAGGCCTTATCAGGCGACTGGTACCGGAACCAGACGCCGCTGTTGCAGGGCCACTCGACCTTGTACGTGACGCTAACGAAGAAGTCCTTGTACGCCCTTTCGGTTAGCAGGTCTCCGGGGGCGTTGTTCTCACCCTGTGTTCCGATTATCGCCCCATCCTTGACGACCCATTTTGCGTTGCCGGTCGCCTCGAAGCCTGTCAGGTCTTTGCCGTTAAAAAGTGGTGAAAGCCCCGATTCTTTGTCTTCAGTCACGCTGCCGCATCCGCCTGCGATGACCAGCAAAGCTATGCAAACGACGGTGTTAAATTTGCTCGACATAATTTTCTCCTAAATCCGTCGGCCTCAAAAAAACCTTTTCGAGGCGGAACAAATATTTTCGGCGATACAGTTATTCCAAAACGGACACCCTAATTGCCGGATGTCGTGGTCGCCTTCTCCCGCGATTCTTCCAAACGCTGGATGAGCACCTCGCGGACCCGCAGCTCGGCGGCCTTATCTGCCGCGCCGCCTTCCAGATGCAGCCCGATTCTACCCCTGCCGGCCCCTTTCACCCTGACCGCCCCAATCTCCTCACCATTGAGCCAGACCGCAATCCGGTCGCCCTGCACCTTAACTGAGATGGTGTTCCACGCCTCCGGATCAAAAACGTCCTGCCGCAGGTTCACGAGCACCAGTTCCCGCTTGCGCACCGAAACACTCCCCGTAAAGGCTTCCGGCTTGTTATTCTGAAAGATTTCGATCCTCGGACCGTTCGGGTCGCGCAGCCAGATACCGGCGTGAATGGGCCAGGTCGTGCGGAATGTCACCGCGAGCAGGTAATCTGCATGAACATCACTCGTCCAAAGTTCTCCGCCCCCGCCGTTTTGGTCGGCAGTTCCGACAATCGCGCCTCTCTTGACGGTCCACGAAGCGCCGCCCGAGGTCCGCCAGTTGTCGAGGTTTTGTCCGTTAAAGAGAGGGGTCCACTCAGCGGTATGGTCTTTGTCGGATTCATTTGCCATTTTCTTTATTATGTTGTGGGTTCCGTGGCAGTCGGTGCAGATTGATTCATCCGTTACCGCCCGGCCGTTGGGGCGGGTCCGCCCGGCCCATCCCCTGCGAAACGCGGCCACCGAATTGGGGTCCTTGTGAGCCACGTGGCACCCTTTGCACATCGGCTCAACCTCGGTTCGCCCGTACAGAATATCAGGCTTTGTCATCAGCATTTCATCGTGCATGTGGTGTGAGGATGCCCCGTGGCAAATGACGCAGCCGATGCCCTGTGCCAAATGGTCGGTCGTTATCTCCTCCGTCTGAAGGTCATAGTGACAGACATGGCACAGACTGTTGGAAACGGAAGCGGGTTTCTCGCCGGCCGTTTTTTCCTCCTGCCGATCCTGCGCAAGACAAACCGCAAAAGCGCAGGCGAAAAACATGAGGGTCGGCAGCGCCGCCGCCAAAGAAGATCTGGCTCGGACGTCACAAGTGTGCAGAAGCTTTCTCCTTCAACCAAAGCGAACCACAAGGATAGACCCTTTCGGCAGGCTTTACTCACGCCCGCCCGCCCGATCCTCGGCTACACGAATTCCCAGTCATGCAGCCACCTGTAATCCTGCGGCAGTTGCGTCCATTGGCGGTCGGTTATATTCATGAGCCATTCCTTATCCGCAGGCGTCATCGCAAGCTGCCTCGTATAGGAAGCCCGCGCCGCGTTCTCCACCTCATAAACCGTGCTCAAACCCGGCACCGTGGCGGTAATGGCGTCGTTGGCAATGATGCACTGAAGAGTCAGCCGGGCCAGGTCGTTCTCATCCTTGCTGCCCACACCCATCACGGGAAACTTGAGCTTGCCGCAGCTCTCGAACAGCCCGCCGCCAAAAAATGGCTTGATGGTGACAAGCCCGACGTTCCGCTCACGAAGCTTCTCGAAGATACTCTGCGTCTGGTCCGCGCCGTGCCCAGGATTGACCTCTTCAATATTGTCCTTCGTTGGGGGCTTGCCCTTCTCTTTCGTCTTGGCGCTGCACGGGAATATCACCATCTCGAATTCCGGGAAGGTCTCGATGACATGCTCGAACCAGGGTCGCGAGTGAGAGGAAATGCCGAGGTGCCGGATCTTCCCCTGCTTGTGCAGATTCTGGAACGTCTCGATCATAACAGCTACGTGCTCGTCCGTGTTCTTTCCATCCATCTTTGCCTGCGGCCGCCATATGTCGAGGTAATCCGTCTGAAGACGCCGCAGACACTCCTCGATGTTGAACGTCTGGTCCTTGACGTTGCAGCGTTCATCGCTGCGCGGGCAAAGCGTGTAATCATCGGCCCCGACGTACATCTTGTCCCGTCGGCCCTTCAGCGCAACCCCGTATGCGAGACATTCAGCGGGCGTTGTTATGTCGAGGTAGTTGATACCAACGTCGGTGCAGGCGCTGACTACCTCGGTGCGGTTCTTGGCAACATCAGGCGGGACTTCGTCATTGGCAAATTTGCCCCAGTACCTGCCGGCCTCGCGGTTCTTCCAGTGCCCGCCGAGGCTCACCTCGGAAACCATCAGATTTGTCTTGCCCAATCGGCGATAGCCCATCTGCTGATTGTAGTTTAGTATCTTCGACGTATCGGCTGACGTACCAGCCTTCGAGCCGCCGGATTCCTCAGCCTTCACACTTGCCGCCAACGCACCGGCCGCAGCCAGAGACGTATTGCGCAGAAAATTCCGCCGCGTAATCTTGTGCTTGTCCATAGCTTTTCCTTTCCAAGTCGAGTTAGCGTTAACGTGCTCTGCCGCTGCAGCGCGGTCTTCACCGGCCGACACGCCGTTGATAACGATGCCTTGAACCAATATGATACCGAAAATGCAGCCCCGTGCCAATAGTCCGCCCGGCTTTTTTTCGCGGTATCCCCACCAAATCCGGGGCGATCAAGGCTTGTACTGCCGATATCGAGGGTCAGCCGGCAAAACAATGACGTCGCCCCCCTCATTCCTGCGCAACTTGTCCCGGCGAATGTACCTGACAGGAATCCATTCCACCCAAATAATCCTTCATCAATAATCCTTTATCATTTGCAAGGCCGCCGATACGGCGACGTCCTTGTCATTCCGCACTGGATACGGAATCCATACTTCCAAATTCGACATTGCTTGTTCGATATTGGACATTCACTCCCCCCATACACTGTCCGCTACCCGCTCTATGCGGTCCTGTTCCCCCTTGCTCTCCGACAACCGGCCCCTGACCCCTCCTTTTCTGCTATCCTCGCACCCACACGCGGATCAGTTACAATTTTCGGCAAAAGCCGGTTGCCGGCCAGCCCGTTGTGGCTTGCACTCAGACGCGGATCAGTTACAATGGACGTAGCTCTGAGGATCAAGGACCTGCAGTTGTGGCTTGCACTCAGACGCGGATCAGCTACAATCGCGCAGGAATATATAACTTTGGCTCTGGCGGTGTTGTTTGCTTGCGCGACCGCGTATGATTCCTATGCTTGGCCCTGGGTAAGTCCTCAGCAACTGCAAAAGAACGGTCAGCACGATGCTGTCGAGATATTAAGGAAGACCTCTGTGGAAAATAGTGTGTTCGTTATCAAGACGCAAGCAGAATATCCGACGTTTCCATACGACGACGGCAGTAACCCTGTTTATCGCTCACTACGCAGCCTTTTTGAAGCGTGGGGCCGGAATCCGGGAAATCCCTTCGGCGATCTTGTCGAACCGAAGGGCGTTGTTGTAATAAAGCCGAACTGGGTCAAGCATTACAATCCGCGAGGGAGCCTTGAGTGCCTTATTACTCATCCGTCTCTGGTAAAATATGTCATTGATTTCGCGGCCAAGGCCCTTGGGGAGCGTGGCAGGATTGTTGTGGGCGATGCGCCCATTCAAAGCTGCGATTTCCAGAAGCTTGTAGAGCTGTCCCGAATTCAGGAGGTGCTCGATTTGGCCCGCAGGAAATACCCCCATATCGTCTTCGAGCTGGAGGACTGGCGGCTGACAATAATGCGCAACGATATCCTCGGCAGCGGGCCGGCCAACGCATCTGCTCCATTCCTGTTCAGGCCATCCATCTCTCGTACCACAGGTTAAACATGATGATGCTCCAGAAGAGGCGAGAATAGTCGGCACGCCCTGCTTGATGTTTCAGCCATAAACTCTTCACCAAACTCCTGTCGTAATAATCAAGCTGCTCGGAATCAAAAATACGGGAATAAGCAAAGTCCTTCAACTCATTCCTGAAATAATGTACCAACGGGACTGCAAAGCCCTTTTTTCTGCGATACAATATCTTTCTCGGCAGGACATCAGAAAAGGCTTTTTTCAGGATGTATTTCTTCACGCCGCGACATATCTTGAGCCTCGGCGGAATTGCCGCTGCAAATTCGACCAGCGTGTGGTCCAAGAAAGGCACTCGAGCCTCGAGGCTAACAGCCATGGAGGCCCGGTCTTCTTTGGTGAGCAGGCAGTCGGGCAGATATTCGTTTATGTCGAAATTGAGGGCGTTGGTAACATCGCTCTTATATCCGAAGTGTTTTCTAAGATAGTCGAATTCAGCCAGTTTTCCGGATCCCTCGTCTTTGTAGCGGAACATATAGCTGAACAATTTCAGATAAACAGTGTGGCTGTCTTCGCGCTGCCCCATGAATGTCTGTAACTTGTTGAGTTTGTCATTTCTAAGCAATAGATTCACCAGTTCTATTGAGTAATTCAATGGTTGTTTAGTCAGCCAGGGTAGTTGGTTCAGCTTCCTTAGGAGAACAAATTCTTTGTAACGGGGATAGCCCCCGAACAATTCGTCGCCGCCGGTGCCGGAGAGAGAGACCGTTACATGCTGTTTTGCGACTTGTGAGACCAGGCACGTAGGTATCATCGAGGGGTCGGCAAAAGGCTCATCATAGTAATAGGGCAGTTCGGAGATTAACTCTCTTACTGTCTGGGCATCGAACTCAATCTCGTGATGGGTAGTTTGAAACATATCCGAGACGATTTTGGCATAGACTGACTCATTGTACCCAGGCCGGTCAAACTTTATGGAGAAGGTGTTCAAGTCTTTGACATATTTTCTCATCAGGCAGACGATTATGGAGCTGTCCACGCCGCCGGAGAGAAAAGCCCCTAATGGAACATCAGAAATGAGCCTTATCCTGACGCATTCATCAAGTCTCTTTTTGACCTCCTCCACAGCCTCCTTTTCGCAGATGTGCGAATCTTCGGAAAAGCTAAAAGTCCAGAATCGCTTATACTCCCTGATTCTTCGGGAGGCGAGGTCATAGACAAGATATGAGCCGGGCAACATTTTTTCTATATTTTCGATTATGGATTGTCCGGAGGGCGTGTTGCCAAAAAGCAGGTAATAATTGAGGGCGGTATTGTCTATCTGCCTGGGAATGTCACTTTTTAGGAATACTTTCAGTTCCGAGCCGAAGATGAACTTATTATCCCGACAGTAATAATAAAGCGGCTTTATGCCCAGCCGGTCCCGGGCAAGAAAGAGAATATTCTCTTTCTGATCGAAGATGCAGAAAGCGAACTGCCCATTTATTTTTTCGAGTAATTTGGTTCCCCACTCTTCATAACCGTGGACCAGGACCTCCGAGTCGGTCTTGGAAACGAATTTGTGGCCCCTTTGCTCAAGTATAACACGGAGGCTTTCAAAATTATAGATTTCTCCGTTGTAAGATACGCAAATTGTCCGGTCTTCGTTGTACAACGGCTGCCTGGCTTTTTCGGACAAGTCGAGAATGCGCAGTCGTTTGTGCCCGATAGAGACGCCATCGCCGATGTGAAATCCTTCCTGCTCAGGACCTCGATGTGTGAGTAAAGAGGCCAACGACTTTATTGCTTTTTCGTCTTCCCAATTGAAGCCGAGTATGCCGCACATCTACGCTTCTTTCTCAAAAACAAACTCGTTACATCCGGTGAATCCTTTGGTCCTTATTAGTTTCTTGAGTATGAATCCGTGTGTCCGGAAGAAATCGACAACCTCGTCTACAGAGGCATACTCGTATGGATATCCACCGACCCAGTCCACGACATCAGTGTAGTAATGCATGCCGCGTTTTTTCTTCAACGGATTTTGTCGCGAGATAACAAGGGCTGCTATATACTTCGCCACCATCACGGCCCAAACGAGCATTTTTCTAACAAAGCCAGGACTCTTGACATAGGTGTATTTTATCCCCTTCCATACAGGTGAAGTGAAGTGCTTGTTGTAGATTGCGATTACCAAGGACCCTTTTTCTGCCACCAAATTCATGATCGCAGCAAATGACCGGTACATGTCACCCGTGTGGTGCAGCACGCCCCAACTATAAACTACGTCGTAGCGTGGTGAGCCGATGTTTTCGTTTAGTATTGACTTGACCTCAAAACTAATGACGTCTTTGTTCACACGTGGGTCCCAGGTGCAAACCTTTTCGACAAGGCTCTGTGCGGTTGTCACGGCTTCCGGGTCAACGTCGAATCCGCGCACCTTCTTCGCGCCCAAAGCACTTGCTGCGATGGAGAATAATCCGCTGCCGCTGCCGACATCCAGGAAGGTCTTGCCCTCAAGGTCCGGAATTAGTTTCTCCAGAGACTCTCTTGCCTTGAGGTAATCTTCATTTCGCAGGCGTTCAGAGAACTTACTCCAGTTCTTTCCGAAAGCAAATCGTTCCATTTCCAACAAGCTGTCCAAACAGTTTTTTGTATTTTTCGACGATTTTCGTGATATCGTGGTTCTGTTCCACGTAGGTTCTGGCATTTTTGCCGTACTCGGAGTATTTGTTGCCGGCAAGCATTGCTCGGAGCGAATCAGCGAGGCGATGGAAGTCATCGTTGCAGCAAATCCCGCAGGCGTATTCATCCAGAAATCCATCAGGATTCACTTTGAGCGTCAGAATCGTCGTAGCCCACTTTCCCGCCTGGATGAACGTGTTCGGAAATCCTTCCGAGCTGCTCGTGTTGACAAGTACCTTTGCCCGCTGGAAATAGGTCTTGATGTTGTGAAAAGACACGCGCTCAATAAACTCCAGATTCTTTACCTCGTTGGACCTTGTGACGAGCGCCTCATAATTCTTATCGCCCGTCGCTCGCTGGCAGATCATGACGAAGTGTTCGTCAGGTACTTTTTTGGCAAGCTCCACAAACAGTCCGGGCCTTTTTACAGGGTCGCTGCGACCTACCCAGAGTATGATGTTCCGCTCGTGCTCAGACAAAGCGGGAAGCAGATGCCCATTGGGCAGCACAACTGCCGAAATGCCTGTCGTTCGTTCGAGGTTCTCTTTGTCTGCCACTTTCTGTGCAAAAACAACGCCGGCTTTTCGCAGGGACCACACAAAGGTTCTGCCAAGAAGAAAGTGCTCCTTGAGGTACCTTCCGTTACACTCCTTACCGCTGGCCGTCTTGTAGGCGAAGACCTTTTTGTGAAGCAGGCAGAAAGCAGCCACCAGAGGCACTCCCGGCGAGGCGGTCTTCAGCATGTATACATCGGCGTCCGCCTTTCGCATAGCCTGCCAGATGCGAATCGCGCCGGACAGAGGATTCTTCTTGAAATCAAGGCTCTTGATTACGGTAACGCCCCCAATGACAGCAGTCTCCTCCTGGCCGTAGTCGGCGGTAATGAAGCTGACCTTGAAGTTTCCATCTTTTGCCAGTTCATTTGCCAGCAAGTAAAGATCGACCTCTGCTCCTCCAAAAAACTCCTCAACATCCCGATTAAAGAGAGGGTATGCTTTTGGGGCAATGAAGCACACCCCGATTGGCCTGACATCCCGATTCATTCTGTTTCTCTCAATCGCTTCTTAGCTGCGCTCCACGGGTGCGTATTCCAACGGCGACTTCTCAGCTTGTTCCCTACGGCGACGGGCACTCGCTTGCGAACTTCCTGATGACGGTCTCTGAAAAGTCGGCAAGACCAATAGTATAGAATTAAGGCGTGGCTTTGCAAGCATAGAAAACCACGCCTTTAGTGATAACGCAAGTTAGACACAAACGCCGTCTATATAAATATGAGTCGGTCAGTAGCCTGCGGCGCTGGGCTCCAGCCAGTACTTGGCCACCATACAGAAGTCGAACAGGTCAACCACGCCGTCTTCGTTGAGATCCGCGATTTTTGCGGCCAGCGACCTCGGCACTTTCCCGACAATTACGATGCAATCGGCGCCTTCAATGGGCGTCCCGTCGGCCAGTGAGCCGGCAAGGGTCAGCACGAACTCGTCCCCTGCAACGAGGTCGCCGAGAATATTCATCAGTTTTTCCACGATGGCCTGGGTCCCAAATTTGAGGGTCAGGTCAGTGTAACCATCGGGGCCTTCGGTGTTACATTCGCACTCGTTGCCGTCGATGACCGGCGTTGCCACATCTTCATAGTTGCTGCGGATTGGAGCGATGCCCGCCAGTCGAATGGTAGCGATATCAATCGTGTTCACGTCCAAATCCTCTGAGCCCAATATGGCTACGGGCAGAACCCCGCGGCTGGCCGGATTGACCGGATTTGGACAGGCCCCGGGCTTGATATTTACCGCAACTGAAAGCCGCTCCAAATAAGACACCCAGATATCCGTGCGCTCTGTTGCGTAAAACCTGGTGAAGTAGAGCGCTGTCCCGTCACTGCTCACGGCCGGTTGAGCGTTGGCCGTGCCGGCACTATCAAGAACCGACAGCAGCTCTGGCGGGCCAAACGGCGCATCCAACGATGGACGAGCCGCCACAAATATCTGGCCCAGCCCGTTACGGTCCGACGCGAAAAAGACCGTCAATCCGTCTGGTGAAACCGAAGCACTGCCGTCATTGCCGGAAGTGTTCAGCTCGCTCAGGTTTACCACGTTATCAAAGGGCAAACCTGTATCGGGGCGGCTGGCCATCCAGATATCCCGTCCGCCTTGCCCGCCCCCGATGTTCCTTCCGCTGAAGACGAGAATCAGCTCGTCGGCTGTGAGGGAGACGCTTTCAATCCAGCCCAGTGAGTTTATTTCCGGTATTTGGGCGCCGGTAGGCCAGGGCTCATACATGGAATCACGTTGGCTCAATCTGAGGACATAGTCTGTACCCTCTTCCACGATATAATACAACCTCATACCATCAGGTGAGACCCAGGGATGATACACATCATCACCTGCCCTCAGCACCTCCATGATCGACGTGAAAGGGCCGGAAGGCTCCTCACGGCAGGCCTGGTATATTCGCAAGTGCCGGCCGCTTGTGCCCCGTCCCTGGGCGAAGTAAAGACACAGCCCGTCGAAAGACAGATAAGGCGTCCACTCCCTCAACTCTTCGGTGTTAATCTCGGTTACCGGCACGGGTTCGGTCCATTGTGCCAGAGCAGAACCGCTCAGGGCCAAAAGCGCACACAATACGGCAAAAAATGTGTTCTTCCTCGTTTCCATGTTCTTTTCCTCCACTAAATAAAGCCCCGTTGCCTTACCGTCCGAGTTCACGCCCAGTGGTACGCCCCCCTATGTACCGGGTATAGATTATACACAAGCCTGCCGGAAAGTCAATAAGATCTTCGTTTTTATTGATTTTCCGGCGTGGTTTTTTTCGCTGTCGAAATCGTGTGGTATTTGCCAAAGGTCGGCGTCGAATCGGCGACTTTTCTGCCGGTTCACGGTCCTTTTCCGGTTGTGTTCAGAACCGCATCATAGATGCTCAAGTAGCTCTCGGCCACCGATTTCCAACTGAATCGCTCGGCCCGAGAGCGGGCCGAGGCCGACATTTTCTTGTAGCCCTGCCGGTCATCGGCTAATTGCATTACGGCCTCGGCAATTGCTTCAGCGTGAGCTTCTTGTACCACAATGCCGTTGTCACCTATCAGTTCTTCCACTCCTTCGCACTGTGTCGTAATAATCGGAAGGCCTGACGCCATTGCTTCGAGCATGGCGTTACTCATGCCTTCGTGCGCACTGCTCATGACGAAGAGGTCATTGTCGCGGTAAACGTTCGGCATTTGCTCGGGAGGGACCCTTCCCATGAAAACCACATTGTCAGTTAGTTCCAGTTCATTTGCCAATCTCCGGAGCGGTTCCATGAGATTGCCCTCGCCCACGATATTGAGCTGTATATCGAGGTTGAGCTCCTTTGCCCGGGCGGCCGCCCTTATGAGCAGGTCTATTCTCTTTCTGCTGATGAGCCTGCACACGGTGAGAAGCTGTATCGGCTCTTTAAGAATTTGCTCCTCTGGAGGCCTAAATTTTTCAATGTCGATACCATTGGGTATGACTTTTATTTTCAGAGCGGGCATGAAATCCAGCGCAAGGTCTCGCAGGCCCTTGCTGTTGGCTACTATTGCGGAGGCGCCGGCCCAGATTCTGCGGAAAAGACCGGCCAGGAGCTTGTAGTCCAGACCTAAACGGATGTTGTAACCGGGCACGTCCGAGCCCCGCAGTGAAATCATATACGGTAGTCCGTTTGCGCTTCGGTAGCACAACCAGCCGGTGGGAAAGCCGAAAAATGCATGCGCCAGGTCGTAACGGTTCTCCCTCAGAAGCTTTCGGTAATGAAAGCCCGCTTTAACCAGCCATTCAATCACTTCCACCTTGCGCCAAAAGTGCAAACTCTTTTTGTGTAAGCCCACCTTGTAAATGGTGATATTTTCAGAAAAATTCTCCTTGTAGAAGCCCGGCTCAGGTGCAGACGTCAGTACATCTATCGTCAATTGGTCGTTGCCGGCGTACTCTTTGAGAAGACAGAGGTGAGCGTGTCCGGCACCGCCGCCGATCGGCGGAAACTCATAATTAAGCATAAGGATTCTGCAATTACCTTGCATCGGTTCCCTGCGGTTCTGTCGTTCTGTTGAGGCGGAACAGGCTGATGCCGCGACTGGCCATAATCCGCAGTCGGCCTGGAGTCTGGAAAAAGAGCCTCGAATCCAGTCCGAGAAAGCTTGGTTTGGGATAGAAGTCCTTTACGAGCGTGACGTCGGGTCCGCCGCCGGCGTTCATTTGTGCATAGAGAACAAGGATTTCCATAGAAGGCGGCTGCTTGGGGAACCATTCGCTGGGCACTATTTGCCGGGTAGGGGGGTGCTGCGTGAATGTGCGCATTTCCCCGTGTTTGACGACAATATACTGGTCCTTGCCCGGCGGGGCATTGACCGGATATATGTTTGCCAGGCTTTTGTCGAGTCGTGGGCTGGGATACATCCAGCTGAGACCATTGTCTCGCGGGACATTGGCCTTAATCCATTTTGAGCATTCAAGCATCGGGTCGGGCCTCCACAATGGACTGATGGTAATGCATGTATACAAAATCCCGCCAATGGTCAGAAAGACGAAGGCTGCCCAGCCGAAAAATCGGAGCCGGACAATTCGGCTTTTTGTCCCGACATCCAAAGCCGCTGCGACAAGCATCAGCATTACATAAAACGGAATCATGTGGTGCCTCCTGCCTGTTACGAAATTCCGGTATACAACCATTAACCATATCAACATCGTCCACAGAAGAAACACCCTCGGCCTGGTCGGCTTGAGCAGACAAAAAACTATTGCTGCAATTCCTGCGATTAGAAAGTATATGTTTCCGGATTCCTCTAACATCCTGCCTGTTCGCAGAATCCTGTGGTGCCACGTAAAGTCATCGATTGTGAAACCGCCGTAATGCCCCGTTTTATGGTGTCGCATCTCATAATTGAAACCTTCAATGACTTTGTCGGGGGCAAATTGGATATCCGGACAACCTGCGAGAAAGGCTATTACGAGCATCGCAATGATAATGGCGGCCCTTTTCGAGTTGATCTTTATGAATTCGCTCAATCTGCCCGTTTTCCGATATGCCCAGAGACTCAGAAAGAAAGCCCCCGAAATGGGAATAGCCGACAACAGGATAGTCCACTTGCCTGCAATCCCCCAGCCACACAACAGACCAACCAGGCAGCACCTTCCGGCCTTAAGCTGGGCGGTTTGATTTTGGGCAACATCAAACAGGTCGTAGCTCAACAGCATAACGCTCACAACAATCAACACAACAATACTTGTGATTGTCCCGTAATGACCTTGTTCCACGGGCAACATTGCGACCCCAACGAACATTGCCGCGAACAATCCGGCTCTGAGTGAGAATAATTTCTTTATAAAAAGGAAAACCATAAACACCGCTGCCGTCGATGCTGCGGTGCTCATTAATCTTTGGGCCATCAATACATTTTCGTAGGTGTACGGGCCGAGCCACCTCTTCAAGGCATAAAGACCATACCCCAGGGCATGAATGACACTGCACGAGGGCCAGTTATAAAGCGGCTTCAAACCGATGCTGCCGTTATTACCCAAAACCACTACCGACTTGGCAAGGGCATATTCATCTGAGTGCCAATCCATGGGTTCCGTTCGCCAAATACCGGCCAGGCGCAAGAGAAGAGACAACAGGAGTATTGCCGCCAAAGAAGCCCAGGTGACTGTGGGTCTTCGGCCTGCGGGCTTTTGCTCGACGTTCGTCTTCGCTGTCTTGGGCGATTGAACCTTCTTGTGCTTTCTCACTTTTCCACCCTTGAACATGTCGGGTTATTATGCCTGATTTGATTTGTCACCAGCCGGCCGATGCGCGTCCCTTCACGGGCTGCGTAGTTGGTGCCTCGATCCTCGGGATATATCTGCGCCATGCTGGCGATATAGAGCCCCTTTATCGGGGTCTCGCTTGAGGGGATGCTTCGACTGTAGTTACACTCCACGACGGGCTGCGCGTAGGGCGTCCTGAATACCTGATAACGTTCGACCCATGCCTGGTCGAACCTCGGAAACATGCGCTCAATGAACGGCAGGGAAAACTCGAAAATCTGATTTTCTTCCATCCGATACAATTCCGCCGTCTCCGGAAGATATTTGGACAGATATACAATGTGGCTGCCCCCGTAGGTTTCGGCGGGAACCAGGTTTGTGTGCTCGATCACGCCGACAAAGGGAAAATCGGGGTCGAGCACATTGATCCAGTAGATATCTGAAAGCCTGTGCGAGAGCTCCAATACCAGACATAGATTGGCCAGATACTTGACTGCTCGCAGCTCAACGAGGTATTCTTCGGATGCATTACCCTCGAGCAAGTCCGCGATGACCGGCAGCGCAGGTGTTGCAATGACTGCGTCGGCTTCTATCAGGCCCTGCGGTGTTTGAACTGCCCGAACACAGCCATTCTGCACAATCAACTTCTCGGCAGGTTCTTGGAGCTTGATTGTCCCTCCCAGAGAGGTGATTTCATGCGCTATTTTCTCCAGCAAAGCAGCAAACCCTCCTCGGTAATAGATCAGTACCTCATTGCCGGCACGGTCGCGGCTGCCGCCGCGCAATAAGAGTTTGTTCCAGAACCAAACTGCCGATACTGTCTGAGCAAAAGGTCCGAACTTGCCGCGCAAAAGCGGCGCCCAGACCACCTCATAAACCTTCCTGCCGCACAGCTTTGGTATCCATTCCTGAGCGGTTACCGATTCCAATCGCCTCCAGTCTTTTACGCGTCGCCCCTTAAGAACCATCAGCCCAAGCCGGACACGGTCCAACAGGCCCAGCGGTTTGAATCGCAGGACATCAAGAGGGCTCGACAATTTGAAGAATGTGTTCCGAAAGCAGACCCCTGTCTTTGTGGGTATCGAGAGAAGCTGGCTCTGACAACCAAGGCTGTTGACTAAATCCATCACGTGGCGGTCACTCTTGAACCAATGATGGTAAAAAGCCTCCAACTGCTGTCCTCTTGTCCTGAAGCTGGATGCCAGCCCTCCAATGTCGGGGCTTTTCTCAAGTACGGTAACGGCAATATTCTCGCGTGCAATCTCATAGGCCGCCGCCAGTCCGGTAAATCCGGCTCCGACGATGACGACATGGCACTTGCGGTTATAGCTGTTCACCAGACGGTTTTCCTTCGCTAATTGGCGCTTGTATGCCAGGTCTGATGTCTAATTCATTGTGTTTTGTCGGGATTTTTCAAGCGAAATAGTACGTGCTCGTAAAAGATATTATGAAGGAGTCGCTGCCAGCCCGGCGTGGGAAAATATTGCAGAGGCTCCACAATCTCGTAGTTTTCCATAACGAACTTTCTAAGCGGCGCCAGCGCCATATACCGGTCGGCTTCGTCGTCGCCGAAGCGCTTGCGAAGGTCGGCACTGTACATCTCGTCGTACCCGGCAATTACGTCCCTGTTAACGGGCAGGAACCAGGTTCTGTTCATCCCCGCGAGTCCTTTTGGCACTATCGGCCACAGTTCATAAGGAGGTCTTTCCATAGGGACGTGGCGTTTGCGCGAATCGACAATGAATTTGGGTTTTTCCTTTTCGAATTCGGCCAATAGTTCGGCCACCATCTCGGCCAGCACGGCCGGTGCGGGTCGCGGCATCATTACACACTTGGAGGCGGAGCTGAACCTCTGGGCACTGACGTATATCCCCGGGTACCAGCCCCACACGTACATCTTGTCGGTCGGGTCGGAGTGCAGGCGTATATACTCACCCACTTGCTCCCATGGCCCTTTCCCGTCGCTCCTGACGCGGGCGGATATCTCATCGTACTTTTGTACGTAGCCCCTGTTCGGTCTTCCGTACGGCTGGCCCGAGAAGGGACTGGTTTCGACCCCGAAGAATATATGCCACGACATTATTGCCATACAGACCAGACCCAAAGCACCTATCAGACCCCACCTGAATTTGTTGGCAGTTTTTGAAAGCCGGTCTCCCAACATGCCTATCAAACCCAGTCCAAGAATAATAACGCCAGCACTGAGAATCGTGCGATAGTCCCCGTACATACCGTTTGCATCGGATGCTTTGACGAGAACCCGGAAGCTTAGCCGCACGACCAGCCAAGCCGCAATTACCCATGCCGCCAGGAACACGAAGTCAAGCAGGGCAAAGATGTCCCTCGTCGGCATGACAGGTTTCCTTGACCAGCGGTCACGATACAGTGCGATGAAATATCCGCCGAGCATAGCCCCGGAGGCGGTAAGAGGCAGGTAATACTGCTCGTATGACCGCGGGCTTATCCACACGAATGCCATATCCAGCAGCCACCACACAGCAAGCAAAAGGACGAATCGGTCGTATTTGTTCGCCTTTGTTTTTTCCGGTGCGACCGCCGATGCAATCATACGCAGTATTCGTGCGCCAATCGCGCCGACGGAAAGGGCGATGGGCAGTATGAGCACACAGTAGAACCTTATGACTTTGGGCCACTGGTCGGAAAAAGGTACGAGCTTTCGGCCCTCGCCCAGGTAATCCGATGCTGCCTTTGCCGGCGCAGCGGCGGCGCCGGCGGCCGCACCGCCGGCCGGGAGAAACTTGCCCAACGTCTGCCAGACGAAAGAATAGGGCAGACTCAACTGGACGTTCCACACCAGTATCCAGACGTACAAAGGGCCAATGGCAGCGACCACACCGGCCAACAGCAGCAGGATATCGACACCTGTTTGCCGAAAGGTTCTGTGTTTGAGAAAGGGCTGGGCAATCACGAAAAGCCCCATCGCCCCGACTACCGAGGTCCCGGTGGCCTTAAACAGGGGCGCCCAGCTCACAAATGCCCCGGCCAGCACCGCCCACCACCATTTTCCGCCCAGTTGATGGAGGATGAAACAGCTTGCGCCTATCACCATAAAGGCGATCATGTGCTGTTCCTTGACATTGCCGAATTTGGCGATCAGGGGCGATGAAAGATAGAGCGAAGCCACGATGACCCCCACCGCCGCCGGCAGTACGCCGAAGAGTTTTCGCATGGCGATGAACATGAGCACCAAAGCGGCCGCCTGAAAAAGCATCTGCATGACCTTGGGGCCTGTCTCGCTGAATTCCCCGCTTGCCCACACCCCCAGCAGGTTAACCATCAAAGTTCCGATCTGGGCGCTGGCCTTTTCGTCAACCCCAATTTTGGCGTGCGCGAGGAGGATGTGTGCCGCCGAATATGCGTAAGAGCCGCTGTCATAGGGGTCCGGGAAGTTCAACTCGAAGTACTTGCCGAGATAAAATGGGATTCCCGCCAGCACCACTATTGCCAGAATAATCAGCACTTGACTGCTCTTTGGCCGCTCGGCGGGCCCGGCTGTTTTCTGATTCTGTGGCTTGGTATGTCTTGCCGAGTGCCTTTTCCTGTGGTCGGCTTTACTCATCTGTTCGTCTCCGAAACAGCGGAGGGATCTCCAGGATGCCCTTTTTTCAGGTTTGAGATATCTCCGGCGATTCCAGTATTTCCTTAATTACGTAGGTCGGCCGATTCTGTGACTCGTGGTACGTCCGCACCATCAGTTCGGCGAGCAGGCCCATCAGAATGAGCTGAATAGTGGCTGTTACCAGCATTGCGGTGAGCACCAGCAGCGGGTTTCTGTTCATTGGAAGACGCGAAGCGGAGATGAATTTCTGATAGAGCACAGCCAGTCCGGCCAATATCGCCCCAAATGCGCATACCAAGCCGAGACCGCCAAAGATGTAAATCGGCTTGGTGGAGAATGAGCCGAGGAACTTGACGGTGATCAGATCCAGTATTACCTTCACTGTCCGTCCCAGGCCGTACTTGGCGGCGCCGGCGATTCGGGGCCTGTGGTTGACGACTATCTCGGCGATGGTGGCGCCGCTCCAGCTTGCCAGAGCGGGTATGAAGCGGTGCATTTCGCCGTAGAGCTTTGTCTCGGCCAGCACCTCTCTGCGGTAGGCCTTGAGCGTGCAGCCGAAGTCGTGGAGCCTGACGCCTGTAATCCTCGCAATCAGCCAGTTGGCGGCTACGGAGGGCACGAGCCTGGTAATGGCGTGGTCGTGTCTCTTTTTTCTCCAGCCGCTCACGACGTCAAATCCTTCATTGAGTTTAGCAACCATTTTGGGGATGTCTGCGGGGTCGTTCTGCAGGTCCGCGTCGAGGGCGACTATCACTTTGCCGCGGGCGTGGGCGAACCCGGCGCTTAGTGCCGCCGTCTGGCCGAAGTTCTTGCGAAAGCGGATGACGCGCATTCTTGGGTCGCTCTGCTGCAATTGGGCTAATACCGCAAAGCTGCGGTCGGTGCTGCCGTCGTCGATGAATATTATCTCGTAGTCATATTTGCCGGCCAAGGTTTGGGTGATTTGTTCGTAGAGCGCAGTGATGTTATCCTGCTCGTCAAGCAATGGTACCACCACCGACAAATCGGTACTTTGGCTGCCCATAATCTGCTCCGTAAACTCAGCGTTGTTGGCGTTATGGTACTAACTGTGCGGCTGTTTTGCAAGGGCGCCGGTTTTGCGGATTTTCAGATGCGGACAGAGGCATTTGGACATACCCGCCAAAGAGTCGCAAAATCCGGCTGCGATAGGTTGTCAAACAGCATATTTTAGAATATCGGCTCCGTAGCCCCAGCCGGCCAGATAAAACCCGTAGCGGCATCAATGATTTTGGCCGGCGACGCCGTTTCCCGGACGGGGGCCCGCGGCATCGTCCCCAAAGAGCTTACAGAACCGGATATGAGGCTTGCTGTAAGCGTTTGTCTTTAACCAAGCTGTGTGCTCATGCCGCCGGTGGAGGATGAGGGTCTCCCCTGACGTCGCGGGCACCCGGGTGGACGGCCCCATGATTTGTCACGGGGTTGTCTGGCGTTTGACTATACATCGTGCAAATTGTCCCGCCTCTCTGTTCTAACCCAAAGCACGAAGCCGGTTGCCTGCGAATGTCTTTTCTGTTAAGCTGATTCTCGTATGAACCCGGTAACAGGTTAGTTTGAAAAAAACGCAAAAATCAAAGTGTAAAATGCAATCCGCCTTCGCATAAAGCTATGGCGGACAAGAATTGTCGAATCCGCCGTTGGCGGATGGCTGATTTTACTATTGTCTTTATGGCGCATAATACCTTGTCAAAAGGTGAGTTGTGTTTATAGGTATGGATAAATCGGTCATTTTGGGTCGGTGATTACGGGAGGCGCTATATGGAACGCGGCCGGATTCTGGTTTTTGCTGTAATCAGTACTGTCACGTTGAGCCTGATTGGTTGCGCCGAACACGTTCAAGTATCGGGAGGTTCTAAGCCCGTCCCAGTGTTGCCCAAGCCTTCCGCCGGTCCTGCGGAAAATGCGACCGCTCAACCCGAGATTGGCAAAGGCGGACCGAAAATATCGTTCGAAAAAGTGATTTGCGATCGTGGCGAGCTGGATTCAAAAAGGAAGCAGGTTTGTGAGTTTGCTTTTTCCAACGTCGGCGATGCCGTGCTGAAGATTGACAGAATCGAGACCTGCTGCGGCTTCAGGGGGACGCTGAAAGGGGGCAGGAAAGAATACGCTCCGGGCGAGCAGGGCATCGTTGTCGTGGAGTTTGACGCGTCCAGGTTTCGTGGGAGCCTGACGAAGTACCAGCACGTTTACAGCAACGACAAGTCGTCTCCGAGGGTTCAATTGACGACGAAAGCCACGCTGGTTGAGAAAGTGCGTGTCGAACCGGAGGAGTTGCGGCTTCTGCTCGGAGAGGAAGATGCATCATGTCCGCAAATCAAGCTTGCCAGTGTTGATAATCAGGCTTTTTCCATCAAGAGCTTTGCGTCAACGGGTAACTGCATTTCCGTCTCTTTTGACCGGTCGGCGGAAGCGAGGAGTTTTGTCCTCGAGCCGAGAGTGGATATAGAGAAGCTCAAAAGGAATCTGAACGGTCATGTCAGAATCGGCCTGACTTATCCGCAATGCGACAGTGTGATAATTCCTTTTGCGGCGTTGGCGGAATTCGCGCTCGAGCCGTCTTCGATTATAGTCCGCGATGTTGAGGCCGGCAAGCCGACGACGAGAAGTCTCTGGGTGCTGAACAATTACGGCGAGGATTTCGAAATCGAATCGGCGTCCTCCGATAAGGGTTTCATCAAGGTCCTCAGTCAAGAGAAGGTCGGCAGGCGTTATAAGCTCGAGCTGGAGATAACGCCGCCGCCGGTAGGTGATAAGGTGGCGGTCTTTACCGATGTGTTCAGGGTGAATATAAAAGGCGGCAGGAAGCTAAGCGTTGATTGTCGCGGGTTCTACTAAGGTGGAAGCCGTTGTTCGCTGAGCGGCCCGACGCGGATGGACAGGATACGGGGGAAGAACCACGGTAAGATGCGCGAGTGCTCCAAAGACCTCGACCTGCTGAAGATGCCGTAAAAGGCAGAAGGTCCGGGCGGCCGTCGCGGAAGGGGGGCAGTTACCGCGTTCTGCCGTTGCGCTCGCCGAGCAATAGTGCGTCGGTTTCATTCAGTGGGCGCGCAGCGGGGTCGCCGTCATCTACCGGGCCGGCGCCGAGCGAGGGGTCATCTGCGGCAGTGTACCTGCAAGTATAGATGTTGTCTCCGGCGATGCCCACAATCGGGCTTGTCTCGAACTTGACGTGCCCGTCCTTATACAGGACGTTTTGTCCCCAGCCCAAGTGCGAAGCGGAGTTGTAGCTGCGGATGCCGTTGGCGTCGCCGGGAGGAGGCGGCGCGTTCTTGTCGAGGTAGGGATTCCTGTCCGCGCAAACAGGACTGGCCGGATTGCTAAGGTCCGTAATCACGAAAGTCTCGATACTGCCCTCCAGCGAGTAGGGCGTATGGTAGCTGTAGCTTACCATCTCGCCTGGGTATGGAAGCTGCGGTCCGCTCCTGCCGCCGAATCTTGAGGCGTCGCCGAAGTCCCAGGCTCGCCTCATGTCCATACCAACAGGGCCCACGGTACGGTAGTATTCGCTGATTCTCCATTCAACGGCGCCGATATCGCCCTTGCAGACGAACTGCTTCGGCTTCGCCATTGAGTGCTTCACCAACAGGTAGAAGCTCGACGTGATGGTCGCTTCGCCCGGGACGATTACTTCGCCCGTCTCCGGATCTATGACCAGGCCCGCAAAGGCATCCTCGAAGAGTATGGCGAAAGCACTCTGTATTTTTCCGGCGTCTGTCCAGTAGCTTCCCTCACCGCCTGCCCGTGGGTAGCGCCCCGCGTTATCGTTGGCATAGGCGGTCATCGCCCGGCCGATGCCCTCCAGATTAGTCTGGCAGAGCAGGCGAATCGCCGTCTGCCTCGACCGGTACAGGCCGGGCATCAAAACAAAAACCACAAGCGTTGCCGCGGCAATTACCGCCAGCAACTCACTCATTGTAAGAGCTTTTCTTTTGGCATGACGTCTCATATTCGACCTCTCAAATATGCCTATGACCGTGCGATTTGCTCGCCGGTTCTAAGGCAGACAGTCCTGATTTCCGGTCGCCGGGGTGTAGCCGGAGGTGAAGAAATTGGCCTTGAGAATACCCATATCAAGAGAATCACAGCAGCAGTCGTGATTGTAATCGGCGCAGCAGTCGTAATTCGGGTTTCCCATGCAGCTTTGAAGGGCCCTTTTGAGCCGGCCCAAATCCTCGAAGTCTATGACCCCGTCGCACGTTCCGTCACCGAGGCTTTGGCCCGCACACTCGGAAGGATTCCAGCAGCCCGGCTCGTCTACGAGTTCGCGTTCGAGCCAGCGGGCGGCAAGCATCCGCAGGTCGGCGAAATCAACATCGAGATTCCTGTTAATGTCGCCGGCGAAATATATGCCGGCCCACTCATCGGGGGGCCAGGGATAAGGCCAGCCGATATATGGACTGTTGGACTCCAGCCAGTCAGCCGCCAACAGGGCAAAATCTCCGAAGTCCACCGAGAGGCTGCCGTCGAGGTCCTCCGGCCGATGCAAGGCGAACGGGCCCTGCCCGCAATCCCCGCCTGTGATTGCCCAGACAGTATTGTTCACATCGGTGATGATTATCGTATCGTCCGCTGATATGACGGGGCAATTTAGCCAGCCGCCGCTGTAGAACCTTGATAATTCGCTGCCGTTGGAATCGAGAACACAGAGCCAGCCGTCGTTGTCGGCGGCGTAAATAAGGCCGTCGCTGCCCACCGTGAGCGTAACGCCGGTTGTCCAGCCCAGCCGTGTTATCCACTTGATAGCGCCGTTAGTGTCAACCGCCTGAAGATTGGCGTCGCTCGAGCCGACGTAAATCGTTCCGTCGGGCCCCACCGCTGGCTCAGACCAGCCGCCCGAATCTCCAAAGGGCCTGTATGTGCCCATTTGCGCCGACCACAAGATAGCCCCAGTGTTGGGGTCGATTGCGTACAGATTCGGGTCGTAAAGCAGCGTCTGGTATATCGTTCCATCCGGCCCCACGACCGGCGAGGCAAGGGCCCAGCCGAAATACGTTCCTGCCTCCGGCACTACGGGGCTAATCAGATATTCGAAATTGCGGGCCCATTTGATGCTGCCGTTTGGGTCGAGTGCGTAGAGATTCGGGTCGCGCACGGCGGCGACATAAACAGTTCCGTCAGGCCCCACGGCAGGCGAAGCGAAAATGGAGCTGCCGATCCCGGTCGTATCCTTCGTCTGAAATGTCCACAGCTCGCTGCCGTCCCGACCGAGTGCATCGAGCGTGCCGTCACTCGAGCAGACATAAATGGTGTTGCCATCCGGGGACACAGCCGGCGATGAGTAGATAAAGCCATCGGCGTCGTGCGTCCATCGCAGATTCCCGTCGATATCGATGGCATATAGCCTGCCGGATTCCGTTCCCACGTAAATGGTGCCGTCCGGGCCGACGCTTGCAGCGCTGAGCACCGCGGAATTCGCATCGTAACTCCACAGAAGTGCCCCGTTGGCATCCAACGTATATACCCTGCCGTCCTCGCAGGGAACGTGCACCCTGTCATAAGCGCCGATGGTAATACTGGCCGGTATCGGACCGCCTGTCTCGAACGTCCATTTGACACAGCCCAATTCCGGCCCGTAATTCTCGCTGAGGCCCCTGTGGTCATAATCTCCGCCCAGCGATTTCCACCTCGAAGCCACTGGCGGGCCGGGACTATCCGGATGAATCGTAAACACGCCGCTTTCGATGCAGATAACGTTCGGATCAGGGATGCTCGGCACAACCGTAATCACACACTGATTGGAATCCACCTCTACGGGCAGCTCCCAACTGTAACTGCTGGTATCGGGCGCGTTGGCTTCGACGCTCTGCCAGTTATTACCGTCGTCGACGCTGAAGAGGATATCTACATTCCCTTCGTACACGTGACTTAGCCATAGAATTTCGTGCAGGCTGCCGCTTGCCCAGACTTCGCCTCCTCCTGGTTTAACCACAAGCAACACTCTTTGGAGGAACTCGTAGGCCCCCATATCCACGACCAGACCCATGACCCGCGGCTGACCATCGATATCCACCTGATTTGGCTCAGCCCAGAACGATGTGTCGCCGGCATTGATGCAGGGCGAATCTCTTGTCAGGTGCAGATCACCGAAATCGTCGTTATCGGCCTCGTTGACGTCGGGCGTTGCTGGGTCATCCCCCCATCCGTCTCCGCCATCGTTGGGTTCGCGCACAAACATCGGATTGTCGTCGATGTTATTATTGTCCGCACCCCCGAAGGGAATGTTCGCGTCATTCGGGTCGTCGTCCTGAATACAACTGTATTGTACGTCGGGCGGCCCCCCCCCGATCTGACCAGATCCGCCCGTGCCGGTGAGGTCGGTGTTGCCCCAGAGAATGCAGTTAGTGACCTTGAGGTAACCATCATATTCACTGTATATGGCACCTCCCGTGCCCTCGGAGGTATTTCTGCTGAAGGTGCAGTTGGTAACGTAGAGAGAATCGAGGCTCCAGAAATGATACATCGCACCGCCGTCTCCGCCGGCCCAGTTACAGTTGAACACACAGTTGATTATGTCAGCCCGGCAATCGTCCACGGCGCCGCCTTCAGCCCCCGCTGAGTTTGCCGTGAATACGCAATCGCTCACAAGGCCTTCGCAGGCGCAAAGGGCGCCGCCATCAGCGGAGGCTACGTTCCACATGAATGTGCAGCCGGTTATGCGGGCAGGGAAGAGGCCGCCAAGTATAGCGCCACCCGCACCAATAGCCTGATTGCCAATGAATATGCAGTCTGCAATGTTGAGGCTGCCGGTGTACTCCTCTTCAGACGGACAGTAAATGGCTCCGCCTGACCCTAACGAGGCCTCGTTGTAGCTCATGAGGCTATTGCTGATCACGGGGTGGCTGTTTGCGCTGTAGATTCCACCGCCTGACCTGCTGGCTGTATTGTTGCTGATGGTGCAGTATTCTATTGTCGGGCTGCTGCTGTAGCAGTCGATGCCTCCGCCGTAAGAACCTGTGTTCCCTGTGATGATGCAGTTGGTAATCGTTGGATTGCTTTGTGAGCAGCACATAGCGCTGCCTGTGTTGTTATTGATGAGGCAGTCTTCGATGGTTGGACTGCCCTGATAGCAGTAAATGCCTCCTCCTCCGCCCTCGTAGTTTGTGTTCGCCGTGATAAGGCAGTTGGTAATAGTTGGGCTGCTGTTGTCGGAGCATATTCCGCCGCCTGACCAGCCTGTGTTGTTACTCAAGACGCAGTCTTGGATCGTCGGACTGCCCTCATAGCAGTAGATGCCGCCGCCGCCCCCGTAAGTTGTGTTCGCCGTGATAAGGCAGTTGGTAATAGTTGGGCTGCTGTTGTCGCAGCGGATTCCTGCCCCATCGTAGGCATAGCCATTTGTGATTGTAAGACCGGCCAAGACCGAGTTTGCATCTTCGCCGCTGCGGAAATAGAAGCCCCGGCCTGCGCCCTCGCAGTCAACGACAGTCGCAGCAACAATGTATGGGTCTTGGGGCTCGACGCCGGTTACGGTGACGGCCCTGCCTGCGAAATTGACGTCCCGGTTTCCGGGGCCGGTGTATGTGCCGGGCAGGACGTAGATGACATCGCCGTTGTTGGAATCGTCGATGGCCGCCTGGATATTGTCGAAATCGCCGTATCCGCCGTCGTCGACGATGATAATTTCGCCCGCGCAGGGAACCGCCAGCAAAACGAAGGTCAGAAACAATACCGCCTTTTTCATTTTCCGCGATTCTCCCTTGTACTTTTTCCTGTTTTGCCGATTTGTCCCACCCGGCCATATCGGACTCTATCGTCCGATATTATAAGCCAAAGCGCGGGGCAGGGCAAGAAAAAACCGAATAATGCCTGTCTTATTTCGATAATTAAGCACGCTTTTTTACGAAAGGAACGGGCTTTCTTGCTCTCGGCGTTTGGTCGGGTGCGGCGCCGCGTCGGCCCGCCAGATAGTCTCGCCGCTTCGTTCCTATAACCAAGACGAATAAGGGCAGGCCGGAATGCAAAAAAATCCGAAAATTTTTCACGGGAAGCAGAGATTTGCGCCCGTTGCTCAGGCAAATGCGATTCGAGAGGGCGGGCGAATGGACGCTTGCAAAGTCTGGGCCGTTGTGCTATAACGCCGGTGGACGTTTGATTTGCAACCGGAATTCGAAGGCGAAGTTGCCAATCGCAGATATTGAGGAATTGTGCTATGGAAGCGATGGAACTGAAATCGGCGATAGTCGATTTGTCGGCCCGGGTTGAAAAAATCCGGGACTGGCTTTGACTTGGCCGGCAAGAAAACCAAACTGCAGTCGCTCGAAGACAAGATGTGCGGCGTGGGTTTCTGGGACAACCAGGAGTCGGCGCGGGGCGTCGTATCCGAATTGAGCGTGCTCAAAGCGCTGGTCGAGCCGGTCGAGGAGATCGGGCGGGAGGTCAAAGACCTGCAGGAGCTTTTCGATATGGCGCTGGAATCCGAGCCGGACGAGCTGGTGCAGCTGGAGGACGATTTGAAGCAACTGCAACTGCGGCTGGCACAGATAGAATTAGCCGGGCTGCTGAGCGGGCCCAATGATTCCAAGGGGTGCTTTTTCAGCATTCACGCCGGCGCCGGCGGCACCGAGAGCTGCGACTGGGTCAATATGCTGCTGCGGATGTACACGCGGTATTTCGAGACGCACAAATATAAATACGAGGAGCTTGCGATAACTCCCGGTGAAGAGGCGGGCATCCGCTCGGTGACGCTGCGGGTGAGCGGGCTGTTTGCCTTCGGCAAGCTCTCGTGCGAGATGGGCGTGCACCGGCTGGTAAGGATTAGTCCCTTCGATGCGGCGAAGCGCCGGCATACGAGCTTCGCGGCGGTGGACTGTATCCCCGAATTCGACGAGGACATCGACATAAAAATCAATGAGGATGACCTGAAGATTGACTTTTACCGTTCGAGCGGGCCCGGCGGGCAGAATGTCAACAAGGTAAGCTCAGCCGTGCGAATCCTGCATGAGCCGAGCGGCGTCGTTGTGCAGTGCCAGAACGAAAGAAGCCAGCACAAGAACCGCGCTCAGGCGATGAAGATGCTCCAGGCGAAGCTGTACATCCTGGAGCAGCAGAAGCGCGACGCCGAGCTGGCTAAGCTATACAGTGACAAGGGGGAAATCGCCTGGGGAAATCAGATACGAAGCTATGTGCTGCAGCCTTATCAGATGGTCAAAGACCACCGCACCGATTTTCAAACGGGCAACGTGGATGCGGTATTGAACGGGGAAATCGAAGGATTCATCGAGAGCTATCTGCGGCACAGGACAAAGGGAACCAGCAAAGGGAAAGGACAAAGGTCGGCAAAGAAATGAAACAGATTATCAATGTCGAAATAAGAACAAGGACGGTTGACCCCATCGGGTGTAAGACGGATGTGTTGGCGGTCGGTCATTTTTCAGACGCCAAGGGACTTGATAGAATCGCGCGTCAGTTGGATGCCAAACTCGACGGCGCCATCGAGCGCGTGATGAAGCTCGGCGACTTCAAGGGCAAGAGCGGAACCAGCGCGATTGTTTACGGGAACGACAAGATTGGCGCCGGACGGATTCTGCTGGTTGGCTTGGGTGAAAAGAAAAAGGCGACGCTGGACGCTGTTCGCCAGGCGGCGGCCCAGGCCGCCAATAGGTCGGTGGGGCTAAAGGCCGAACGCCTGAGCCTTGCGCTGCACGGTGCATTTGGGGGACGCTTCGGCCTGGATGCGATGGGCCGGGCCATGGCCGAAGGCGTCTGTTTCGGAAGCTACCGCTACGATGAGTTTGTCACGAAGGATGAAAACGGACGACGCGACTCGCTCAAGGTCGAATTGGTCGATTCCGACGCGGCGCGAACAAGGAGCCTGAACAAGGGGATGGCTGCGGGGATAATCATCGGGCGGGCGCAAAGCTACGCGCGTACAATGGCGAATCGGCCTGCGAACGTCATAAGTCCGGCGGTGCTGGCTGACGCCGCAAAGAAATTGGCACGAGGGTCGAAGGGCCTGAGCTGCACGGTCTTCGACGAGAGACAAATGGCGGCCAAAGGTATGGGGGGTGTGCTGGCGGTTGGCTCCGGCTCGCAAAACAAGCCAAGGTTCATTGTCTTGAAGTACACGCCAAAAGGGAAGGTCAAGAGCAAGGCCGCCGTTGCACTGGTGGGTAAGGCGATAACGTTTGACTCGGGCGGCATAAGCATAAAGCCGGCGAACAAGATGGAGGAGATGAAGCTGGACAAGACCGGCGGCATTACCGTCCTGGGGACGATGAAGGCGGCGGCCGAGCTGGCCCTGCCGGTAAACATTCTGGGGATAATTCCCTCGGCGGAAAATTTGCCGAGCGGCAGCAGCTACCGGCCGGGTGACATCATTACGACTTTCAGCGGCAAGACCGTTGAGGTTCAAAATACCGACGCCGAAGGAAGAATGATACTGTGTGATGCACTTGCATACGCCGTCAAACAGAACTGCGATGTGATAATCGATATAGCGACCCTGACGGGCGCCTGCCGGGTGGCTCTGGGCAAGTACATGGCGGGGCTGATGGGCAATGACGACAAACTCCTAAAGCAGTTGCAGCGGGCGGCCGACCAAAGCGGCGAGAAGGTCTGGCCCATGCCCAGCGGCGACGAGTACGCCGAGGAAATGAAAAGTAAAATAGCGGATCTGAAGAATATCGGCAGCCCGTTCGGCGGGGCGTGTACGGCCGCGGCTTTTCTGAGGCAGTTCGTGGACGAGAAGAAGTGGGCGCATCTGGACATCGCCGGCGTGGAACTGTATGAGAGAGCAAACGAATTTGTGGCTGAAGGGTCAACCGGTTTCGGCGTGCGTTTGTTAGCCAACTATCTTATGAATCTGGCGAAGTGAAGAGGCAAGACATGAAGTCGGAGCACACCAAGGTCGACACGGCAAGAATCGAGAAGGCGGTAAGGGAGATACTTTCGGCGGTTGGTGAAGACGTTGAGCGTGAAGGCATAAAGGAGACGCCGCGGCGAGTGGCCAAGATGTACGCGGAACTCCTGGGTGGGATGCAGGAAGACCCCAAACAGCATCTCAAGAGCGTATTCACCGAGAACTATGACGAGATCGTTCTGCTGCGCGACATACCTTTCTTCAGTATCTGCGAGCATCATTTGATGCCTTTTATCGGCACGGCGCACGTGGCTTATTTGCCGGCCGGCTCGGTCCTCGGGGTAAGCAAGCTGGCGCGTGTGGTTGATTGTTTCGCCCGCCGGCTCCAGGTGCAGGAGCGCCTGACCGACCAAATAGCTGAGTTCATAATGGAGAGCCTAAAGCCCAGAGGTGTCGCCGTAGTGCTGGAGGCTTCACATAGCTGCATGACCATCCGCGGCATCAAGAAGCCGGGCTCGGTGATGGTGACATCGTCGCTTCGCGGCATATTCAGGAGAGACCCGAAGAGCCGAAGCGAAATAATGAGTCTGATGCACAAGTAGGAAGCAATTGGGCATAAAGTAAAGAACGTCTTCAATGCACAAATTGGCAAGACACGTGCGGTTTTCTATCAACCCGTTTTTGGCCCAGGAAAGCCGGGGGTATAATTCCTATGCATCAAAACCGCCCGGGGAAGGCCTGTCCATATTCTTCGAACTGGGCGTGGAGCTGACCGGCCGGGTCGAAGAGACAACCGGTTTTGTCGTGAACGTATTGGATATCGATGAAAAGGTCAGGGAATTTGTCGTGCCGACCTTTGCCGCCCGCATAAGAGAAGATTATCGACAAGCCAGGCATGTCGGTTCCCCTGAAATAGTACAGTTGCTGGAATCGGCCTGGGAGGAATTGGCGGACAAATTCGGTACTTCCAGGCTGAGTAAATTGACGCTGGCACTGAATCCTTTCCGAAAAATTACGCTTGACAACGGGAATAACAAGATGATATATTTTAGTGAGAAATTCGAGTTTGCGGCGATGCACAGGCTTTGGAACGAGTCTTTTTCGGATGAGCGTAATCAGCAGGTTTTCGGCAAGTGCGCGAATCCCGCGGGTCACGGCCATAATTACGTCGTCGAGGTCACGGTAATAATGCCCGAAAGTGACATGCGTTTTCGCATCGGTGATTTCGAGAGAACCGTGGACGAAGAATTCATAAGGCTCGTCGACCATAAGAATCTCAATGTTGACGTGGTCGAGCTGAGTAAGATAAACACCACTGTTGAGAATATCGCGGCTCTGGCGTGGGAGAAGCTTGTCGGCAAGTTCGGTGAAGCTGTCCTGCATTGTGTAACTGTTTGGGAAACTGACAAAACGTATTGCAGTTACTGCCTGGCGTAATCGCAAACCTGACTTTGCCTGGTGAAAAAGCCTGGCAGGGAGAAAAAATGCCCGGACGGAAGGGATACATATTCGTTCTCGTCGTCCTGCAAGCTATACTCGGACTGGCGTGTCTGAACGTGGTTCCGCGCATCTATGTTGATGAAGCATGGGATTCGGCACTCGGCTACAACCTGGCCCATACCGGGAGTCTCAAACATCCGTTTATCGAAGGTTTCGGCGGCATGAACGTTCACTTAGTGCAGAACAGGCTCGTTTTGCCCCTGGTTTGCGCTGCAATCTACAAGGTGGCCGGTTACAGCGTTTTAACAAGTCGTCTTGCCTCACTGATTTTTGGTCTGTTGGCTGTTGTCAGCCTGTACGCTGTGATGCGGCGGTGGTTTGGCGAAAAGCAGGCCTTGTGGATCGGATTGGCCACTGTTATAAACCCCTGGTTTTTTGAGGTCAGCAGACGTGTCAGGCCTGAGATTTATTATACGGCATTGGGTCTGGTCTTTTTGTGGCTAATTGTGCTTTACCTTGATTCTGTTTCACGCCGGACGGCTTTCTTTATAGGAGTGCTCGCAGGTTTGTCTGCGCTGACGCATCCCACAGGCCTGGTCATCGTCTTTTCAATCAGCTTGGCGGTAGTTATTTGGTGCCGAATCAGGTCAATAGGTCGAGTGATTCTATGGGCAGGTATAGGATTTTGTGTGGTTATTCTGCCGTATGTGATTTACGTTCTCTGGGCTGTTCAGGATCCACAGGTTAGCTTCATTGAGCAGGTGGCAGCCAGCATGGTGCCAAAACCGTTTCTACACTCAGAAATAGTCCGCTGGAGGGCTTTTTTACGGTGGCCTAAAGGGGCGCCGCTTGCCGTTGTTATGTTCGTTTCCTGGATTGCGGCATGGTATCGTTCATCCACCGCTGACAAAATTATCGCTACTATTATTGTGCTTTTTGCATTTCTCATGCCCTTTACCACAGTAAGTGCTACTTCGCGATACGTTGTTGCGATCGTTCCTTTCTTCAGCGCGCTGATTGTTCGATTGATCTGGCGAGTTATTACTGGTAGTAGTGTGATTTTGCAGAATTGGCACAAAACTCGTTTGGCGGTTGGCATGTGTGCGCTCATTGTTTATTTGTCAACGTGTATTTCTGGCATTGCGGTCTTGTTCTATTTTTTCTGGGGAGCCGATGTTTACAAGGTGATAAACCGTGTAGCTTCGGTGGTTGAACCCGACAGTCGCGTCTACGGCGACCCGATGCTCTGGTTTGGTAATGACAAGTACAAATATGGTCCGTGGCTGTATATTTCCGAGAATAGACCTATTACACTCGGAGAAGCTGTCGATTGGGCTTCGAAGCATCGTTTTGATTACGTGGTAAGGACTGCCTGGAAAACTACCGCCCCTCAGGGAATTGTGCGGCCGCCCCGGTTGATGCCGGATTTTCATGTTGGCAACCTGCGTGATCATTTGTGCCATAGATATGGCAAGAAAGTGGATGAATTCTACGACCCTTATTACGGCCCGATTGAGATATACCGGCTCGACTGGGACCGGCCTTTCCCATACCACAAACAGTTCAACCGGTAAAGGCTTACTCAAACACAGCCAGAACCGTACAATGGCAAACTTGCCGTCCTATAAAAACCTTTTCTCGGGCCCACAAGACGAGTTGTAAGTTCTGAACTTATAGGGCCTTGCGGCCGTATAGTTACCATGCATAATTCGGTCAGGGCCGGCCTTGTCGAGCCGTCTTTGCTAAAGCTATCTTCTTTATTTGCCGATACTTACAGAAGTAAATATTCCGACGGCAAAGGGCGGTTAGCCTGATCGGTAAGCAGAAGTGAACAGGCGCGAACCGCAATTCCGGCACGGCGGAACCGTCTATACGAACCGTTCCGATGAATTCGGATACGGCGTCGAGGGCTGTTTGTGCGTTATCAGGGCAGCCGACGGGGACGGAGTCTAAGTGCAGATCGGGCACCAAAGAATCGTCGTGACACTCTCATTCAACATCAGACAATCTGACACAGGTTTCAGATGAAAGCATTAGTCACAGGGGGGGCGGGTTTTATCGGCTCACATCTTGTCGGGCGGCTGCTGAAGGACAATGAGGGTGTGACTATCATCGATAACCTCAGCACCGGCAGCCTGGAGAATATCGCGGAGTTCAGGAAAGACCCGAAGCTGCATTTCGTCGAGGGCGACATCCAGGATGGCGCCCTGATGGAATCTCTGGCTGAGCGTTGTGACGTTATCTATCACCTGGCGGCGGCGGTCGGGGTGCAGTTGATAGCTGACAGGCCCGTTCACACCATAGAGACGAACATCGGCGGCACGGAAGTGGTGCTCGATGCCGCCAACAAATTCCACAAAAGGACACTCCTTGCATCCAGCAGCGAAGTTTACGGCAAGAATGAGACCATGCCCTTCCGCGAAGACGACGACATAGTGCTTGGCAGCACGAGGTTTTCCCGATGGTCGTACGCATGCGGCAAGGCGGTAGATGAATTCCTGGGACTGGCCTTTTATCAGGAATATGGATTAGGTGTGATTATCGGCAGATTTTTTAATACAATCGGCCCCCGGCAGACCGGCGAGTATGGAATGGTGGTGCCGCGTTTTGTCCGGCGCGCCCTCAGGAACGAACCGCTGCTGATATACGGGACAGGGGGGCAGCGACGGTGTTTCTGCTGCGTGACGGACTTGGTTGACGCCATCGTCAGGCTGATGAATTGCGACGGGGCCGAAGGGAAAGTGTTCAATATCGGCTCACAGGAAGAGATTAGCATAGAAGAGCTTGCTGACACGGTGATCGCAATGACGGGCAGCAAAAGCGGGAAGGAATTTGTGTCGTACGAGCAGGCGTACGGCAGGCCGATTGAAGATATGATGCGGCGGGTGCCCTGCCTGGAGCGAATAACCGAGACAATCGGCTGGCAGCCGAAAACCAGTCTGGCTGAAACGCTGGAAGCTATTATCGAGAGCGAGAGGGCGAATCTGAAAAATGAAAAACGATAGCCCCGGGCTGCGATGAAGGTTTGTTGAAAAGGCGAATGTATGAAGAAGGCGCTGATAACCGGCATTACCGGACAGGATGGCTCGTATCTTGCGGAGCTGCTGCTGAAAAAGGGTTACGAAGTGTGGGGCATTGTACGGCGAAGCTCGTCGTTTCACACGGGCAGGATTGACCATCTGTACAGGGACCCTCATGAGCAGCCCCCGATAAAGCTGGTTTACGGCGACCTGACCGATGGGGGGAGCCTGTCGGCCATTATGAACGAGATCAAGCCGGAGGAGGTTTACAACCTTGGCGCCCAAAGCCACGTCCGGGTGAGTTTTGATACGCCCATATACACGGTCAACGTCGATGCGCTGGGAACGCTTAGATTGCTGGAGGCGGTCCGCTCGATGAAAGAGCCCGCGAAGTTCTACCAGGCGTCGAGCAGCGAGATGTACGGCAAGGTGGTCGAAATACCGCAGACGGAGAAGACGCCCTTTTATCCGCGAAGTCCTTACGGCTGTGCAAAGGTTTACAGCTTTTGGCAAACGGTGAATTACCGCGAGGCCTACGCTCTGTTTGCGTGCAACGGGATTCTGTTCAATCATGAATCGCCGAGGCGCGGCGAGACTTTTGTCACGAGAAAGATTACGCGGGCGGCAACGCGAATCAAATTAGGCCTGCAGGACAAACTCTACCTGGGCAACTTGGAGGCAAAGCGGGACTGGGGTTTTGCCGGCGATTATGTAGAGAGCATGTGGCTGATGCTCCAGCAGGACGAGGCGGATGATTACGTCGTAGCCACCGGCGAGAATCACTCCGTCAGAGAATTCCTCGATGAAGTGTTCGGTTATCTCGAGCTTGAGTGGCGCAAATACGTCGAAACCGACCCACGGTATTATCGTCCGACGGAAGTCGATGTGCTGCTGGGCGATGCGAGCAAGGCCAGGAAGGTTCTGAAGTGGCAGCCCAGGGTGACATTTGGGGAGCTGGCGAGGATGATGACGGACGCCGATATGGAAATAGCCGGCAATGAAAAGATTATCGCCGAGCATGGGAGAGTCAGATAGTGGGGGGCTTTTTTGGCGACAGGCGCGTTGTTGTTACCGGCGGCGCCGGTTTTTTGGGAAGCTATGTTGTTGAGGGTCTGCAGAGGCGCCGCTGCAAAACCATTCTCGTGCCGAAGATTGAGGACTACGATCTGGTTGATATGAAAGACATCGTTCGGATGTACGAGGACATGCAGCCGGATATTGTTATTCACCTGGCGGCGGTGGTCGGCGGCATCGGGGCCAACCGCGAGCACCCCGGCGAGTTCTTTTATAAGAACCTGATGATGGGCGTTCAGCTCATAGAACAGGCGCGATTGCGAGACATAGAGAAGTTCGTGGCAATCGGCACGGTCTGCGCTTATCCCAAATTCACGCCGGTCCCGTTCAGAGAAGACGACCTGTGGAATGGTTATCCGGAGGAGACAAACGCGCCCTACGGCCTGGCCAAGAAGATGCTGCTGGTTCAGTCGCAGGCCTACCGGGCGGAATACGGTTTCAATTCTATATTTCTGCTTCCGGTGAATCTTTACGGCCCCCGGGACAATTTCGATCCTGGCAGCAGCCATGTGATACCGGCGCTTATCAAGAAGTGTGTCGATGCGATCGAGGCCGGCGATGAACATCTCGAATGCTGGGGAACGGGAAAGGTTTCACGGGAGTTCATTTACGCAGCGGACGCCGCCGAGGGAATCCTGCTGGCAACTGAGAGGTATGATGGCCCCGAGCCGGTCAACATCGGGGCGGGCTTCGAAATAACAATAAAGGAGCTCGCCGAGAAAATCGCAAAGCTGACCGGCTTCAAAGGTGAGATTCGCTGGGATGCATCAAAGCCCGACGGCCAGCCAAGACGCCGCCTGGACGTGTCGAGGGCAAAAAAATACTTTGGCTTTGAAGCAAAAACTTCCTTCGACGAAGGGCTCAGGGCGACAATCAGTTGGTATAAAGAAAAGGTTTCCGCCAAAGTCCGGCCTTGAAACCTCTCAAGCTAATTATTGTGGTGGGCAGGCCGCAGAGCAAAGTAACCTATTGGCGCGAAGATTGCAGCTTCTCCATCAGCCTCTTGAGTTTCTTGAGGAACCGCTCGGGCGGGTCATAACCAACCATGGGGCCGAATTTATCGCTGCTGTCGGGGTATTTCACGTAGTGACTGGGATAATAGCCGACCCCATAGCGTTCGGCGATTTCCGGGTGCTTGTCAACATCAATGAGGATGGGGACAAGGTTGGTTTCAATATACCCTATGACCCCGGGGTCAGTGTATGTGTTCTCGAATGTATCAGTGGTGAAACGGGTGAACTTCTTGTAAAAGGCAAGTAAGACGGGCTTGTTTTGCTCTCTTGCCAGCTTGAGGCCCGTTTCGTAGTCCTCGACCCAGTCTATCGTATCTTTGCGTTGCGTAAGAAGCACAACCGTTACGAAGGCGAGGAAGACCAGAGAAATCAAGAGCAGCCCTCGGGTGGACTTCGGGCGGGCGGCCCCGCGAGCGTCTTGCGGGATTTGGCTCTCGGCGCCACTGTTATCGGGGTCTCGTTCTGACATAGTCACCCTATTAGTAGATTACCTGCTTTTGTACCGATGAGCACAGATTATAAGAACGGCTGCTGACAGGTCAAGTTCGGGCAGGCAGCCTTTTCCTTTTTCCTTAAATTGCAGCAGCTATCCAAACAATCCGATGTTGTTTTTTCGGCAGGCACCGCCAAGGCGTATCTGCTCGTACTGGGCGGTGCTTTATTGCTCTACGGCCTGACCTGTGCGCCCGGTGTGCTGTGGCATGACAGCGCATTGTTCGCCTATCGAGTATGGCACAACGATATCGAAGGGGAGATGGGCCTTGCCCTTGCACATCCACTTTATGTAATGCTCGGCATTGCTCTAAAATATGTGCCTCTCGGAGGTCTATTCTACCGACTCAACATTATGTCCGCGGTTTTTGGGGCAGTGGCCGTGGCAAATCTTTTCTTGCTCCTGCGGCTGTGGCTGGGCCGGAACTGGCCCGCTGTGATTGGCGCGGTCACGCTGGCGGTCTCCTGGACCTTCTGGCAGCACGCGGTGATTGCCGAGGTTTGTAGTCTGTATGCCGCTCAACTCCTCGCGGAGTTGATAGTCCTGCTGCAATACACACGGACCAAACGAGTCAGTTACTTGTATCTATTGGGCCTACTTAATGGTCTGGCAATTGCCAATCACTTGTGGGCGGCCATTGCCTTTGCCTGCTATGTGGTGTTTGTAGTTTTGTTATTGGTTCGCGGACGAATCGGCCTGAAACATCTCGGCGGCATCGCCCTGCTGTGGATGATCGGCGCCGCACCCTATGAGTACCTGATAGTAAAAAACATTATTCTGTCCGGCGACGTGCGGGCAACCCTTGCATCGGCCCTCTTTGGCAGACTGTGGCAGGGCGCCGTGCTCAACACCTCCATCTCCTCAAAGGTGGTGCTCGAAAATATATTATTTATCCTGCTCAATTTCCCCACCCCGAACATTGTGCTTTTTTTCGTTGCGTTCTGCGCGATCAGCAAGGCCCCCCCGCCCAGGAGCTTTGTCAATGTCCTGATGGCGATTTTAGTGCTGAATTTTCTCTTTGCCTTTCGATACACCGTGCCGGATAGACACGTGTTCTTCCTGCCGTTTTATTGCCTCGCCGCAGCGCTCATTGGTTTGGGTGCAGATGTCTTCTTTAGGCGATACAGCCGCCGCGTTGTGCCGTTTGCGGTCTTGGTGCTCGCACTGCTGCCGATACCGGTTTACGCAGTGACTCCGGAGCTGGCAGAGAAGACGTACAAACCTCTCGGTCAGAGAAGGCAGCGGCCTTATCGCGATGAATATACGTACTTTCTGCAGCCCTGGAAGACGGGCTATCGGGGGGCCCAAAAATTTGCCGACGAAGCACTTGAGATGGTCGAGGAAAATGCGGTTATATACGCCGATTCCACGGTTGTTCACACGCTTCTATATGTTCAGGAGGCTCAGCGAAGACGCCCGGACGTTAAGATAGTCTCCCAGTACTACTCGAGCCAAAATGCTCCGGCCTTCAACGAAGATACTATCAAGCAGCTGATGCAGGTCTCAACGGTGTACGTGGTCTCCGCGGTCCAGGGCTACTGTCCGAAGTTCATCCTTGAAAACTATGACATCGTCAAGAGAGGCGTTCTATATCAGGTTGTTGAAAAAGGGAGCGACGGCTCGCTCTTGTGAGCTTTGCAGTGGAATGAGGTGCAAATACGGCAGATACTCTTGGCGCGAAAGAGACGCTGAATGAAGGATTTCGCGGCGTAGGGTCCCTCCAGATAATCTCTGCAGACAATGGTCGGCCAAAGTGACGAATCAAAATAGAAAAATAGCAGCCGTTTATTTCACTGTTCTGATTGCCTCGGGTTTGCTCTACACGGCCAGTTGTGCCCCGGCCTTCCTTTGGCAGGACAGTGGAATGATTCAGTACCGCGTCTGGCACAACGACATCGAAGGGAAACTCGGTCTTGCTCTTTCCCATCCGCTGTTTTACGTGCTGGCCATCTGTGCCAAGTACATCCCCGTCGGCGAGTTTGCCCACAGAGTCAACATGGTCAGCGCTGTTGCGGCGGCAGTGGCCGTTGCAAACCTGTTTTTGCTTCTGCGCCTATGGCTGAACGCAAACTGGCCCGCACTCATAGCAGCCGTTACGTTCGCTCTCTCACACACCTTCTGGCGCCATGCGAGTATTGCGGAAACTTACAGCCTCTACGTTGCGTTGTTTCTCGTCGGTTTGATAATGCTGCTGCAATATTTCAAGACGAGCAAAGTGGGCTATCTGTACCTTCTCGGGCTGTCTAACGGGCTGGCTCTGGCAAACCACATGTTCGCCTCTATACCTTTCACGTGCTACATGGTACTGCTCGCATTTCTTCTGGCCAAGAAAAGGATCTCCTTGAGAGATTTGGCAATCATTACCGCGTGTTGGGTCGTCGGCGCCGGCCTTTACATATTTCTTATCATCAAGAACGTCGTTCAGACCGGTGATTTTTGGGCCACTCTTGCTTCAGCCGCCTTCGGTGACAGTTATCGGAAAGACGTGCTTAACACGGCCTTGTCTGTAAGAATGGTCAAAGAGAATTTGCTGGTTATTCTACTCAACTTTCCTACACCCAATATTCTGCTTTTCCTCGTCGGCTGTTTCGCCATTTTCAAGCTTCCTCTTGACAGGAATTTCAGGAACGTGTTGCTGGGTATAACGGTACTCTTTTTCTTATTTGCGTTTCGTTATACTGTTGTTGACCGGTACGCGTTTTTCATTCCTTTCTACTGCATGGTCTCTGTCCTGATAGGCGCTGGTTTTTTCCTCTTGCGGATGCGGACAAAAAGCAAAGTCCTTGCCTGTCTGGTTTTATTAGCTGGCCTGCTGCCTGTACCCGTGTATGCAACGGCGCCGACGCTGGCGAAGAAAATGCAGGTCCGTATAGGGATGAAAAGAGAAATTCCGCATAGAGACAATTACAAATACTTTTTACAGCCGTGGAGAACGGGCTACCGCGGAGCAGACAGGTTCGCGGATGAAGCCTTTGACGAGGTTGACAAAAACGCGATAATCTGCGCCGATAATACAACCGTCTATCCGCTTCTTCTGGCGCAACAGGTCAAAGGAAAGCGACCGGATGTTAAAATAGTTTCGCGGTGCTACTCAAGTACAATCGCTCCGGTTTTCAACGAGCACACGGCAGCAAGCCTGGTCGTGAGCCCTGGAGTTTACGTTGTATCGCCCTTGGCTGGTTATTGCCCGGGTTTTCTCCTCGATGGCTACGACTTTGTTCAGGACGATTTATTATGGAGGGCGGTCGCGAAAAGCCAAATTACGGTTGACACTCAGCCAAATAGCAGTAAGTAGTGACTGCCAGTGTATTTACAATCAGAGAATTTGATAAGTCCTGTTAACAGGAGCAATTGCATGGATGTCCCTCTATTGGACTTGAAGGCCCAGTACGCGAAAATCAGAGATGAAATGCTGTCAGCGGTTGCAGAAGTAATTGACTCGCAGCAGTGCATAGGGGGGCCGAAAGTGGCGGAGCTGGAGGGCAGGATAGCAGAAATCAGCGACTGCAAATTTGCGGTGGGCGTTTCCAGCGGGACCGATGCGATATTGAATTGCCTGATGAGTCTGGATATCGGCGCGGGTGACGAGGTGATTACGACGCCTTTCACGTTTTTCGCCACTGCGGGTTGTATCGCCCGCGTCGGCGCCAGGCCGGTATTTGTCGATATCGACCCGAAGACCTTCAACATAGACCCTGCGCTTATCGAATCGGCGCTGACAGAGAAGACCAAGGCGATTATTCCGGTTCATTTGTTCGGGCAGATGGCGGACATGGACCCCATTATGGAAATTGCCAAAGAACACGACCTGGCTGTTATCGAGGACGCGGCCCAGTCGATATCGAGTACCTATAAGGGCAGGAAGGCCGGGAGCATTGGCACTGTGGGATGTTTTAGTTTTTATCCGAGTAAGAACCTCGGCGGCATCGGTGACGGCGGTATGATTGTGACGAACGACGAGCAGTTGTACAGGCGCATGGTGATGATGCGCAACCACGGCCAAGATGCTCAATATAATTACAAGTACATAGGTGGAAACTTTCGCCTTGATGCAGTACAGGCAGCAGCCCTGCTGGTGAAACTGCCGCACCTCGACGCCTGGTCGCAGGCGAGGAGGGCGAACGCCGCGTACTATGATGAAAAATTCGCCGGCTCCTCCGTCGTGACGCCATTCGTCAGACCGGACTGCGTTTCAATTTATAACCAATACTGTGTACGGGTGTCGCGGCGGGATGAATTGGCAGCGCATTTGAAACAGAAGGGTATAGGGTACGCGATTTACTATCCGAATCCGCTGCACTTGAACGAATGCTTTAAGTATTTGGACTACAAGGAAGGCGACTTCCCCAAAGCCGAGCAGGCCGCCAAAGAAGTCCTCGCCCTGCCGGTTTATCCGGAACTTAGCGATGCGATGAAGGACTACGTCGTACACACTGTTCTGGCGTTCTTATTGACCTTTGAATATTAAATGGAACGTTCCAGTACAGACAAGGCAAAGTCGTCATTCCCGCGAAAGCGGGAATCCAGCGGTTTTATCAACGTTTTCTGGACTCCTGCTTGCGCAGGAGTGACAATAGGTCTGTTCCATTATTTATTTAAAAAGCAATAGAATAGAGTAGTTGTGTAATCTTTGATTGAGAAATGAAGGTAATGACGAGGATAATATGTGTGTATGAGGCATAAGATGCTTAGACAGAAGATGTTGTTGGCTTTTATTCTGGCATGCTGCGGGGTATGTTCGGCTGATGATTTTGAACAACAAGAACCATTAGGCAACTTCAAGAATCCCACAGGTGTAAAGGATGTAAGCGTGAGCAAGGATATTGAGCATGCGATTTAGAGACGGCAGCGTACCCGAAACCAGTCAAGCTCGTGATCTGCCGTGTGTTGTGCGGCTTGAGCAGTGCCATTGCGGCAGTCCCCTGAAACCCCTAGTTACCGGGCCCTTTTTCGTTCGTTGGCATGACGGCCGACAGATAGATTTGCTGACTGCCTTGTATGACTGTAGAAGTTGTAGCTGGACTGTCAGAATGGTCTGTGTGCGTCAGATTGTGAGAGCGATTTGCGACAAATCCCTAATCTCATTTGATTTCTTTGTTAAGTATCGATGCGACAGTCCAAACGAATCGCGATAAATACATTATCAAGCTGGGTAGGTCTGTTCACAAATGCAGCAGTACTCATCTTCTTAACAAAATTTCTCTTGAGCAGACTCGGCGCGGACGAATTCGGTATGTTTCAATATGTCAGGACGATGCAAGGTTCCCTTTTGTTCCTGGACTTGGGACTTGGCGCCACGCTCAACAGGTTCGTCTCACAACTCTTGGCCGTTGATGAAATGAAACGCTTGAATGGTGCTATATCTTTTGCCTCTCTCCTTTTCATAGGTCTGGGGCTAATGGCCGGTCTGATAATGACAGGCATTGGTTTTATTCTGCCGAGCTTGGTTACGGGAGGTACCGTACGACTGTATAGAAACGGCTTGCTCCTGATGGTTTCTATGGGAGGGGCGCTGGCCATGAGGTTTTGGGGTTACGCACCACGAGGAATATTATTTGGAGCACAACGATATGACATTGTGAACGTCATTATGGTCGTAGCAGCAATACTGAGGGCAGGAATGATAACCGCGTTGTTTCTTACGGTGAAGTCCGCGGGCCTTGTGACTATCGGCCTTTGCTTCTTAGGATGTGCGGTGGTTGATACGTTGTTGACGTGGACGTTTGCCAAGCGACAACTGCCCTCACTACGGTTGGGACTTAGGACCATCGAAAGAAGTATGGTGAAAGAAGTCATCGGATTCAGCGTGTGGGTGACGATTATGGCAGTAACAACAATGTTGATAATAAACGCCCCGACTTTCTACGTGGGGCGGTTTTATGGGCCTGAAGAGGTTGCCTTTATGTCGCTGTCGTTGTTGGTGCTGAGTCAGGTTCAACAACTCTCCGGTGGTTTTGCCTTTGCACTCATCCCCGTCGCAGGAAAGTACGCCGCCCTGAAGGACCAGGCCTCCCTCCAACAGATTATGGTCAGGGGAACGAAGTTCTGTGCGGTGATATGTTTTCCTTTCGGCGTACTGGCTGTGCTGTTTGCTAAACCACTGTTTGAATGGTTCAAGGATGGATTTGGCTGGACCTGGGTATTGCTTGCAATAATGATGCTCCCCATACTGGTTAGAACGACCCAGAGAGTGCCGTTTTCAGTCTTGATGGGGGGCGGGTCAGTGAAGTGGCTTGCACTGGGCCAGATTTTCGTGGTTTTTGCAATTGGTTTTTTATCCTGGCTTTTTTCAGAGTTTTTCGATATGGGACTTTGCGGCATTGCTTTGGGGTCTGCAATACCGATATTTCTTTTTGGCGTGATATTTCAACCGATATACGCTTGTCGGCAGGTCGGGCTCAAATGGCTGGACTATATGCGCGACTCGTACACCCGTGTTTTGCTCTGCACGATTCCTCCTGCGGCAGTCGCTCTGATCTTGCTAAAATTTGCCTACCCCAGAGGATTTGTTATGATCTGTCTCGAGACTCTGGCGTGTTTAACGGTTTTTGCCGCCCTCGCCTGGCAGTTTGGTCTGACGGCAGCTGACCGTCATCAAATCCTGCGGCTTTTCCAACGCGAACACAAGTATGTCACCGAGATTCGCAACCCATCTGTTCGCTAAATGGCCATTCTGCTGTCTTGTTGACGAACTCTGAGGGAGACTATGGAAATGACAAAATTGGAAACCAGCTTGCATTTGTATCAACCTCCATTATATCGTGGTGCCAAGGGTAGTTGGAAAAGGTCCTTCGCCGATGCGGTCCACGATTGTGGTGGAAGAGTAACCTGGGACCTGTCCGCAGTCCTGTCAATTTTAGCTTTCGGTTATACCTGCGGTGACCGGACGCTGGTGAACGAGGTCAAGAGGCAACCGTGGTTATCTCAAATTGGACCGGAGAACGAGCCGCAACTCGAAGAGATTCCACCCCACGGAAGGCTGTTGACATCGCCTGAGCGGATTGCCGAAGATCTTTGCAGGCTACTTTGCGAAGAGGCGCTCATTGCATGTCAACAAAAGAAGGAGATTTATGTGCTCCTGTCAGGAGGATTAGACAGTCGAATAGTGGCTGGTATCATGGCCAAATTGCACAAGGAGGGTAAGATTGCCGTCAAGCCAATCTGTGTGACGTGGGGATTAAAGGACTGCCGGGACGTTGTCTATGGTCGGATGGTAGCAGATATACTCGGTTCTGACTGGCAGCACGTAGGGCTTTCAGCTAAAGATATGATCGCGAACATAGAAGAAGTCACACGCATTGGGAGTTTAGTCTCGCCTGTGCATTTGCACCGGGTACAGTGGCTTAGCGAAGTTTCAAAAGATGCTTTGGTGATTGCGTCCAGCTACGGAGATATGGTAGGTCGTGCGGAGTTTAGTGGTCAGCATCTTCTGGATCTCGATTACCTGCGTCCTGCAAACCCTTTTGGGCTAGTACACAATAGTGTGGTCAGGTCCGCGTACGAGGGGGCGATGAATGATCTGAGGGCACTGCACCGGCGCTCGCTCGGGCAACCCAGATACGTCACGTGCGAACATGAAATGCATGGGCACTATACAAGGAATATGCTCGGACAGGCCATGAGTGCGATCAATTACCTCGCCCAAGTGTATCAGATGTTCACCAACCCCAAAGTTTATTCTTATATGTGGTCTATCCATCCGGCTCTGCGCAACGATCAGGTCTATGCAGTTTTGTTGGAACAACTCGATCACCGACTAGCACGAATACCATGGGCACGTACAAACCGAGCCCTGGTCGGCAAGACTGTGGGCGCAAGATCGAACTTGAAAAAAAGTTTTCATGCATACGAGTCATGGATTGGAGACGTTCTTTTCGACAGGCTTAGGGAATACATTGATCCGGCATGGTTTGCCGAAACAGGATTGTATGACGCCGTCAACATCCGGAAATTAGCTGAAACGGTAAAGTATGGACAAGACGGAAAGGGCCTTTACGGTTTCGCGCCGTATGGAAATTGGGTGTGGCTGGCCGCATTTCGCCGCATGGCCGAGCATCTTGGAAGTCACGGTATTTCTGTGGAACTAGCCAAGCCGTCACTGAGCAAGGGAGGGGCTGTTTCATGGTCTATACCTGATATAAAACGGAGTGCTGCGCGACGAATTCTGTCTCGTTCGGCTTTTCTCTATAGCCTGGTTCGCCATTGCTCGGCACCTTTCAGGGGTATTCACAGACGTATACACAAGAGAATACTATCGCGCCGGGCCATCCGGAGATACCCACCAGAAAAATCTCGAGGCTAAAAGAAATGAACGGCCAAATTGAGCAATACGATTATCTACCTGCGGCGGCGGAATTGAAGTGGCAGCCCTTCGACGAGTATGGTTTTACATCTCCGTGGGCGCCTCGCCTTTGGCAGGCCGCCATCGGAGTAAACTATGTTACTTCCGGATTGCTAACGCTGGCCATTGGTATCGGTTTTGCTGTAGTGTCTGACGAGTGCAGACACTGGTGCCTGATTCCGCTTCTGCTGTGCGGTGCCGTAGCCGGCCCTGACCTTATCGCTTGGTTTAGAAAGGAACTGGATGGCCTCGATCCCAAGGCTCTAGTGGCCGCACATATATATTTGACGTGCTTTGTGGCACCGCTGCTGCATCTTTCATTTGAAGCTTATGGTGAGGACTTCTATGTAAGCGGTTGGGCCGATTACTTCGGATATATGGCCTGCTTCAACTTTGCTGGGATTATATTGTACAAGTTGGTGCATAATATACTCTTTAAGAGGACCCGTCCGGTAAACAGTTTTTGGAAGATGCAACCGGGCAAGTTTATTTATGCGTTTGTGCCGGTGTTGGCCATAAGCCTCGGTGCCAGTGCTGCAATCACGTTGTTTTTTGGAGGCCTGATCAAACGGGCAGGTGTGTTGAGCCTCAGCGCCGGGGCGGAAGAATATTCCGGATACTTAAGTGTGCTGCTGATGTTAGGCGACCCAACCGTGTCCCTTATAGTAATGACAGTAATTTATTGGTTATACCAGAAGAATCACGATAAACCCCGAAGTTTGGGATTAGTTATGATCCTCATAATGTTTGCTTTTATACTTCAGTTCTTGCTTGTTGGGAGGCGCGGCAGCAGGAGTGACATAGTAGTCGCAGTAGCTGCTCTCGGTGGCATTATTCACTATCGTCTGAGACCGTTTTCTCCTAAACTCATTCTTTTGGGGATGTTCGCGGTAGTCATGTTTGTCTATCTTTATGGCTTCTATAAGTTCCTGGGCCCAAGAGGTTGGGAGGCATTCTATAGCACGCAGGCCAGGACGCAAATGAAATACGAATTGGGAGGTAATTCTCCGCTTGCTACTGTACTCAACCGTGCAAAATCTGATGTGCAGGCCTTTTTGTTGTTTCGCTTGGCGGAGTACAAAGGTCAATACGAACCGGTTCATGGAAGAACGTATGCGATGGCAGTATTAACATTCATACCTCGCGCCATCTGGAAGACCAAACCTGTCAGCATTAAGACTGAAGCCGGAACTGCGATACAGGGCTATTCGAGTATTCGGGTCTCGCGGCGCGTTTACGGCCTCGCTGGTGAAGCCATGTTGAACTTCGGCTATTGGGGTATCGTTCCAGCATTTCTCGTTTTTGGCATGTTTCTGGGGTGGTTTCGCAAGAAAGTCGCTACCATGGAGCCTTCGGATTCGAGATTCTTCCTAATACCATTTGTGGTTTTAACTTGCGGGCTTGTCTTGGGCTCCGATTCGCGCAACCTGGTCTTCGGTTTATTGAAGATGGGCGTGCTGCCGTTTCTTGTCGTTTTCATTGGGAGCGCCAGGGCCAAATTCGCGCGTAGCTATGAGTAATCCAAGGACCTGTTCAGGCGTTCTATGACCTCTCATTCAAAAGAGTCCAGCGAAAAGAAATTACGCGTCCTACAGATAATTGCCTCGCCGGCTATGGGGGGCATTGAGAACCAGCTCCTGGCCTTCCTGCAGAGATACGATCGTAAAAAGTATGTTGTCGAAGTGGCTTGCGGTGGAGGCACCACAGGGTCGTTGCGAGACGCGTATCTGGCAACCACAACGCGGCTGATACCATGTAAGTGGTCCCGGTACGTAATTCCCTTTGTGTGGCGTCTGTTCAGGATTCTGAAGCGTGAACGATACGATGTGATTCATGCTCGGTTGACAGAGGTTAGCGGTGCTGCTATGCTGGCGGCAAAGCTTGCAGGTGTACCCACCCGCATAGCCTCCTACCACCATACGAAAACGCGTTGGCGAAATCCAGGGCTTCTTACTCGCATGTCAGTAAGCATTCTCGAACGGATGACGCGTCGCTGGGCTACGAAGATCTTGAGTATCTCCGAGGCTTGCCTGGACGTTTATCATCCTGACTGGAGGCAGCATCCTGAGCAGTTCGAAATCTGCTACAATGGCGTTGACACCGATCGATTCTCAGCACCGTTCGTCTGCGACGAAGTCCGAAGTGAATTGGGTCTGCCGGCCGTTTGTTCCGTGCTCGGCCACGTGGGCGGCTTCCGGGAGGTGAAGAATCATCAAGCTCTCGTCGAAATTGCGCAGCGTGTCTATCGACTGTGCGACAACGTCTATTTTTTGCTTGTTGGTGATGGCGCGTTGCGCCAGCAAATCGAGACTGAGGTGTCAAAGCGCGGATTGAGTGGCCGATTTGTGTTTGCCGGAACCCGTTGTGATGTGCCGCGAATGCTGGCGGCGATGGATGTTTTTGTGATGCCTTCGCTGGATGAGGGTTTTGGTACGGTCGTCGTTGAGGCTCAACTTGGTGGCCTAGTTGTCATAGCCAGCAACATACCAAGCATGCGCGAAGCCTTGTCTCCGGGCCTGCAGCAGTTTTGTTGCGCGCCCAATGACGCAGCGGGCATGGCTGAGCATATAGTTATGTTGTTGAAAAATACTCAGTTGCGGCAGACTCTCGGTCGTGAAGCCCGGGAATATGCCGCCAAGAGATTCTCTATAGAAAAAACTGTCAGACAATTAGAGGCTGTTTGTTGTTCACCGGCTCCATGTACTTCTGGACAACGACCGAGGAGATGACAAATGCGCCTGCTGGTAGCCACGGATAATCGCTTTGTTCGAACTCGGGACGGCAATATATATTCCAAAACGGTGTGTGATCACTTTTTCTGGCGGAGATATCTGGAGGTTTTTGACGAAGTCGTAGTCCTTGCGAGGGTCAAGGATATCGGCGATGACACCCTGGCAAAGGAGCCAGCGACCGGTCCCCGAGTCAACTTCTTGCCGTTGCCCACGTTTATAGGCCCATGGCAATATCTAAGACACTACCTTCAACTGAAGACTTTAGTGAAACAGGCCGTTGGCGAAGCCGACGCATTTCTGCTCCGTGTCCCGGGTACTGTGGCCAGTCTGCTTTGGCACTACTTGAGGAGAAGGAAGATACCTTATGCTGTCGAGGTTGTGGGAGATCCTGCTGGATGTCTGTCCGTGGCTAATACCAGGAGTATCCTTGCCCCTGTTGCCCGATATATTTTTGCTAACCACTTGAAGAAGCAGTGTAGGTACGCGGCTGCGACGAGCTATGTAACGGAGAGATATCTACAAAGCAAATATCCTCCTGTCGGCTGGTCAATATCGGGCTCTGACATTGACTTGCCCGAAGATGCAATAATAGACGATGATGGACTTCAGCAACGTTTCAGACAGCTTGAAGATGCGGTCAGAGGGAAACGACCATTCAGAATATGCCATATAGGAAGTATGTCTGCCTTGTACAAGGCCCAGGACACGCTCATTGAAGCGCTTGCCATTTGCCGAAAGCAGAAGTTCAATGTAGAACTGACTTTGCTGGGCGATGGGAGATACCAGTATGTTTTTGTAGAAGAAGCGAGACGGCTTGGCGTATCTGACCACGTAAGGTTTGTGGGGAGGGTTCCGCCCGGCAAACCGGTGATGGAACAGCTTGACGCAGCAGATTTGTTCGTACTACCTTCTCTGACAGAGGGTCTGCCGAGAGCGTTGGTTGAGGCAATGGCGAGAGGGCTTCCTTGCATCGGTACCCGGGTTGGCGGCATCCCGGAGCTACTTTCAAACGAGGACTTGATTGCTCCTGGCGATGCCAAGGAACTGGGGAAGAGAATTATGGCGGTCATGGCCAACCTTGAAAAGCTCAGACAGATGGCAGACCGCAATCTTAGAAAGGCGAACGAATACCGCAAGGATGAACTTGGAGATCGACGGCAAGCGCTGTACAGAAAGCTGGCAGAGATAACCATAGGTGCAAGAATGCGGCGAGGATAAAAACCACCGAATCCGCAGATTATTCACAATAGGAGAATACAACGAGGCGAAACAGGAAACCCAAAGTTTGTATAGTCACCACAGTAGACTCCTCTCTCTACGTACTGTTTCCCAACTTTTTCCCATTGTTGGTTAGAAGGGGCTTTGACGTCACTGGTATTTGTTCAGACGGCCCCTGGTTGGAAAAGGTGAGGGCTCAGGGAATCAAAGTGATTGTGGTACCGATGGAGCGTGGTTTTGCACTCGCGACGGATCTGAAGTGTGTGTGGAAACTGTACCGGATCTTCAAGCGGGAAAGATTTGATCTTATTCATTACAGCACGCCCAAAGCAGCGTTGCTTGCGGGCCTGGCGGGCAGGGCCTTGGGCTGTCCGGCGTTGCTGTGTACGCTGCGCGGCCTTGGTTATGCCGCTTTTGGTGGTTGGAAACGACTCGTCGGTAAGCTTTGCGAAAAAGTCGCTTGTCGTTGCGCTCATCACGTTATAGCCATAAGCCATTCACTGAAGGAGCAAGCAGTAGGGGAAGGACTTTTGACAGCAAACCGGATCAATGTGCTGGGAGCAGGGAGCAGCAAGGGAGTAAATCTGGACGTATTCCGACTTAATGCCCAAACAAACACTGCTGCTCAAAGGATAAGGCGTGATTTGGGTATATGTGATAGCGACATTGTCATAGGATACGCTGGCCGCATGACCGAAGAAAAAGGTACCGGAGAACTCTTTGGGGCCGTTGAGGGTCTGAAAAGACAGTACTCTGGCCTGCATCTTCTTATGATTGGACATACAGACCAGAGAAATCCGCTGACTAAGCGGAGCCTCGAACTGCTCAGTCAAAATGAGTACGTCCACCTGATTCCTTTCAAAGACAACGTAGCCGATTACATGGCTGCCATGGATATCTTGGTGTTGCCAAGCTACCGAGAAGGTTTTGGGAATTCTCTTATCGAAGCTTCTGCTTTGCAGATTCCCGTTGTTGCGACTGACATTCCCGGCTGTCGGGATGCCGTGATAGACGGAATAACAGGCATTCTGGTCAAGCCGCGAGATGTTTCATCTCTTCAACGAGCGTTGGAAGTGCTCATAGAGAAGCCAGAGAAGCGGATTGTTATGGGTAAAAATGGACGAAGGTGGGTCCAGAACAACTTCGATCGGCAAGTCGTCTGGGAAAGACTCATGTTGGTGTATAAGCAAATGTTGGGTAATTCTGTGGAGCCGGGGCACAAATAGCAATCTGATAAATATTTGAAATTCAGATGTACCTTTGCCAGCCAAAGGTTTAAGGCAGATTACATCATTCAAGCATCATTAATAGGGAATCCATGAAGTTGAACAATTACATCGTATGCAAGGATATCTTGGCGATCCGAACCAACGCCGGACGTATTTGCTGGTCTTTTGGACAGCCCCCACAGTTTGCGTCAGACTCCGAAGTCGACGCGTGTCGTATTGTCATGAAGCTCATCGTGAATCCACTTCGGGCTGAAGCGGAACTGTTGCAAGGTCTTGAGAAGTATCATTACTGGCGAGGAACGCCGGGGCGAGATGAGCTCTTCTACCAGCGAAATTTCTTCTGTGGCACCAAGCTCAGGTTGTTGGTCAGAGGTTTGCAGACCGATAGACCTGAAATATGGACCAATCGGAATTATCTGAGGTTTATACGCTTTCGCTTCAACAATCTTCATTCGCCGGGTTACCAACTGACCGATTTGGCTTGTGCCCTGCTTCTTACCAGGAACTTGACGCCTTTACATTGCTCGGGGTTCCACATCGGTAACTCAACCGTGGCAGTAATAGCTCCTCCTGATACTGGCAAGACTTTGACGACAATGGGGGCTGTTCTGCACAACAGCGCATCATTCATCTCTGAAGATCTCGGTATAACCGACGGAGTAAACTTCTATGCCTGCCCTTGGACGTCCACTTTTCGCTATTACGACCAGCTTTCCATGAGCTGGCTTTTGCGAATGCGGATGAAACTCATAAGGCTCTTCCCTCCGGCAGAACTTCTGCCTGTTCCCGGAGATAGCAGGACTATTGACCACTACGTGGGACATGAGCGCATTGCCGATAGCAAGAAGATTACTCACATTGCAATACTGGCCCGTCGTCCCGGAGGTGTGCGACTCTTGAACAAAGATGACGCGAGGCGAATGATTTTCAACCTGAACCGCTATGAATTCGCATATATGAAAAGTCCGATGCTGACAGCTTATTCCTACTTCAATCCCGAGTTTGACATACAGTCTCTGGTCAGCAAAGAAAGAGAAATTCTAAGCCGGCTCATTGACAATTCGACATGTCTATTGGTTCAGAGCGAAGATCCCACTGAGTTCGCAGATCTAATATTGAAGAAGATACGGTAATAGCGTTGTGTGGGACAAAATCCGATAAAAACTGAGACAGCGTTGCACCGCTCACATAATCAGAAGCATAATGAACGGCAGATGAGGAGCAAGAGTGTCGTTCACGTCACCACCTTAGGTTGGTCGGCAAAGCTCTTTCTGCTTGACCATTTTAACTGCCTTAGCCGTGCAGGTTTTGAAACTGTCTTAGTCTGCGCAGACGATGAAGATGCAAGGCGCACCGTCCAGGCAACAGGCGTCCGTTTTGTACCTGTACCCATGCGCCAGAATATTTCTCCTTTCGCAGATTGTGTAAGTTTATTTCGGTTATGGCGTTTATTTCGCCTGCTCAGGCCGACCATAGTTGACGCTCACATGAGCAAGGCGGGCTTGCTGGGTTCCCTGGCGGCTTGGCTCGCCGGGGTACCCATTCGGATTTATCACAGTCATGGTATGGCTGTTTTAAGTGCACACGGTTGGAAATACTGGCTCCTGTGGACAACCGAGTGCCTGGCATGTCGTTTAGCTACCGAGGTAATTTTTGTGTCCAATTCAAACAGGCACGACATAACCAGCATTGGCATTTGCCCCAAAGAAAGGGCGGTGGTACTGGGACCTGGGACTATTTGCGGTATCGACATCGACAGATTCAGTGCCGAAACAGCCTCCCAGCATGGGACAAAACTGCGGCTACAAGCCGGCATCTCCCCGGACAGCCAAATAGTTGGCTTTGTCGCAAGAATTGTGCCTCATAAAGGCATCGAGACAATTCTCCAAGCTTGGCATTTCCTTCCGGTCGACATTCGGGCAAATGCTTATCTCTGTTTATTCGGACCCTACGGAGATCGACGCATGAAAGACCTGGTTAAGCAGGCGGTCTCAGAGCCTGAGTCGCATGTCAAGTATATGGGGTTCGTCGATAATTTGCCGGAATGGTATCCGACAATGACGTTACTGGTCCAGCCCAGTTGGCACGAGGGCTGGGGTTATAACGTCTTGGAGGCCGCCGCCTGCGGTGTACCTGCTGTTGGCACAAGAATCTCTGGTACGGTTGACGCCATTCTCGATGGTCAGACTGGTTTGCTGGTGCCGGTGAAAGACCCGAAAGCCATGGCAGACGCGATTGCTAGACTGCTGCAAGATGATCGTTTGCGGAAAAGCCTTGGGCGAGCCGCAAGAGAAAGAGCGGTCAATGAATTCTCCAAAGAGAGAATCTGCCCTCTCTTGACTCAGGAATACGAGCGTCTGTTGGGTCGCACAAGAATCTACGAGCCCCAACACGCCTGACCAAGCTTGCCGTCGCTTCACGAAAGTCGGCGATTATCAGCATGTTAAAAGTGGCGGACCAAGCGTGGGCAGGGTTACACTGAAAACATAGAGCCAACAAACCACCAGAAGTCGGGGCAGTAGCTTAGGATGGTCAAATTCGATGCAATAAGACGTAGGGACATCCCTGAAGTCGCCGCCTTGCATGTGAACGGTATAAGCACTGGATTCATCAGCTCTCTCGGAGTTGATTTTGTGGAATCTCTGTATGAGGCGATCGGGCGAAGCACGTCAAGCTTCGGTTTTGTAGCGGAGGAAAACGGCAAAGTGCTGGGATTCGTGGCGTTTTCCTCGAATCTCAACAAGCTCTACAAGTCAATTATTCTCACAAAGGGTCTCAGTTTTGCCGTGCGACTGGCCGGCAGGATGCTGTCGGTTAGGACCATAAGAAAGGCCTTGGAGACACTGTTTTATCCGGTGAGCACAAGGACTGAGAATCTGCCGGCGGCCGAATTGCTTTCTATCGTCATAGCAGAGGAAGCGCGACGCAAGGGATTGGCGGTGGATTTGATGAGAAAGGGTTTCGCCGAATGTGTCAAACGGCGAATTAGTAAGGTGAAGGTCCTTGTCGCCGCAGACAATAGGCCAGCGAACAAACTGTACCTGAAATGCGGATTTCACTTGGCAGGGCAGATTGACAGCCACGGTATTAGAAGCAATATCTATGTTGCAGAAACCCATGCAGCCATTGACACAGATAAGGGGAGTGGTGGTCGGTAACAGATCAAAAAGTCTCATGACCTTACAGGTCCAAGAAATGGCTTACCACACTAATTTTCAAACCATTTGGGGCGGAAGAACGACGGAATCAAAAGCGTTGATAGTCTGGCTGATCGCTTTTAGCTTGCTATGCTGTCAGCTCTTCGCTGTCGCTAAAAGCAGCGATCGTCCTAATAGTAATACGCATCGAGGTATTGTCTTCAATTCATACCACCCCGGCAAGGACCGATGGAAGGGACCTCTTCACAATGAGCTGTTGTTCACTTGGTTTACAAGCGCAACGCTGGCTAAAAACCGACAAGAATATATGAGGCTTTTAAAGAACCAGCAAGAGAACGGAGTCAAGTACATCGGCTACACCTATTCATCAACACTCTCATGTGTTCGCCTGCCCGCATCGCACCACGTGCCGTTTCCTGAAAGGGCAATTCCTCCGGAAGCTATCAAGCATTCCTGGATTGTTCGTGACGCTAACAACAAACTAGTGACTTGGCCCAACCAAGACAATTGGTTCTTCCTCGACGTGGGAATTAGGGAAGTTCAAGACGCAGTACTAAAACGAGCTATTAGGAATGCCAAGGACCTCAAGGCCAACACACTCCTCCTCGACAACTGGTATTACAAATACTGGGCACCAGGAGATATGGAAGAGCCGTTATGGACTAAGAAATGTCTATCCTTTTTGAAGCGTGCCAGAGAACTTACGGGGCAAAATAACTTAAAGCTTGTAGTGAACACTCCTTCGCCGCCCAGATATTGGCCGGAGTTCGCGCCTTTTTTGGATGGAATTGCTTACGAAATGGGGGCAAACCCAAATAGACTGAAAACAAAGAGGCTGTACGAGGAGGAACTGAGTAGCTATGAAAAAGTGTTGGCTGGGGGTAAGAGCGTCTTCTTATATGCAAACAGATTAACCCACCCTAACGGCGGCCGGTGGGACGAGGACGGACGGAAGGTTGCCGCCACCGCGATGCTGGTAGTTCCCGAAGATCAGCCTTACTGGGGCGGCATCTATGTTTGTCCTCCTCGATATGAGGTTTGGCCCGTGGGTGGTTGGCCGATGTGGCCTGAACAACTGGGCAGGCCCTTAGGGCCGAGGCAATGGAACGGTGATACTGTCACGCGAAAGTTCGATCGCGGCTCTATTAGCGTAACAGCGCAAAAAGAACCGAAATTCAATATTAACTTTGAGTATTAGCTACAATGAGACAAGGGGGTCAATTTAAACGTATCTGCGACTTATTGGTTTCACTGCTGGCGGCAACAATATTGTCACCGGCTCTGGTGGCTATTGTCATTGCGATAAGAGTTGGCAGCAGAGGGCCGGTTGTTTTCAGGCAGGAAAGGGCAGGCAAGGATGGTAAGCCGTTTAGTTTCTACAAATTCCGAACAATGAAGATTGACACAGAGCCGTTTGGGCCAAGCCCTAAATCCGGAGACGATCCGAGACTCACCAAAATAGGAAAGTTCCTGCGGGAATATTCGCTTGACGAACTGCCGCAGTTGTTTAACATACTCAAAGGAGATATGAGTATAGTCGGGCCTCGCCCGCTATATCTTTCTCAGATCTCGGAATGGAACGAGCGCCAGAGAAAACGGCTGCTTGTCAAACCGGGGCTCACCGGCCTGGCCCAGATTACCGGGCGTGGAGGGCTTACACGTGAGGAAAAACTTGAACTCGACGTCAAATACGTAGAAACTGCTGGCTTTCTGACCGATATAAAGATTATAATAGTAACGTTGGGCCAGGTTTTTCACCGCAGGAACGTATACGAAAAAAGGTATTCGCAAGCGGAATCTACCAGGGGAGAACGGAAACAAGAACAAGGATAATTTTGGGCGCCGAGCAGGTGGAAAGATCAGCAGTCAGTAAAACTCGATACTTCACACGGGTCGATGAGTTGGAGCATCTGAGCCAGCAGGAAAGAGCCGAACTCAAGAAGGTCGCAGACAAATTCGCGTTTTGCTGCAACGACTACTATCTTTCGCTCATCAACTGGGACGATGCGAACGACCCAATACGGCGAGTCGTAATACCCAATACACAGGAACTCGAGGAATGGGGCCGGCTTGATCCTTCCGACGAAAAAACCTATACGGTCATCCCCGGCCTCGAACATAAGTACAACTCCACCGTCCTGATGCTGGTGAGCAACGTATGTGAAGGAATATGCCGTTACTGTTTCCGCAAGCGAGTCTTCATAAACTCGCAGCAGGAGTATCTGCGCGACCTGCCCGCCGCCTTACGCTATCTGCGGGACCACACCGAGATAACAAACGTGCTGCTGACCGGCGGAGACCCCCTCGTTCTGACCACCTCCCAACTGGAGGACATCATAAGGCCTCTGAGAGACATCGAGCATATTCGGATAATTCGTATCGGAAGCAAGGTGCCCGCTTTTAATCCTTACCGAATTATTGATGATCCCGCTTTGACGGAGTTGTTAAGCGCCTCCAGCACGGAAGGTCGCAAGATCTATGTGATGGCACACTTCGTGCATCCGCGGGAACTGACCGCCCCGGCTGTAAAAGCCGTCAATCTCCTGCAAAGGGCCGGAGTCGAAGTGGCCAATCAAATGCCCCTCATAAAAGGAGTGAACGACGACCCGAATGTTCTGGCAGAGCTTCTCGCGGGATTGTCCTTTATTGGCGCGGCGCCTTACTATATTTTCCAATGCCGGCCGGCCTCCGGAAACAAGGCATATACGGTGCCGATTGAAACAGGTTACGAAATAGTCGAGCAGGCCAAGGCCATGGTCTCCGGACTGGCAAAGCGGGTCCGCTTCGTAATGTCACACTCCACCGGCAAAATAGAGATAGTCGGCAGGACCGAAGATTGCGTCTTCTTCAAGTACCACCGTGCTGCGCTGGATGCGGATAGCGGCCGGTTTCTCATCTTCAAAAGTAATCCGGCCGCCTGCTGGTTCGACGATTACGAAGAGATAATTCAGAATTACCCGATAAACCAGCCTTACAGGTCTTACGGACCGGAATAGTTGCGCCGTATGGCCGCAGGCGCCTGCATCTTCGCGCTTTGAAAATCTGACCAATCAAAAGCTCCGGCCTCCAACCGGGGCTGTGTTTTTGGACTCGTTGAAAAGAGTTATAGTTGGATGAGAGTTTACAGAGTAGCTACTTTATATGCGATTCTTGCCGCCGCTGCGCCCGCCGCCGCTTTGGAACCGAATGAGATTCTGGTAATAGCGAATAGTCAGGTCCCCGCTTCCACGAGCGTAGCCCGGTATTACTGCCAAAGGCGAAAAGTGCCCGTCGACAACATTCTCGCCTTGCCTTTGGGGGCGGGCATGAGTGAGACCATCTCCAGAAATGATTATGAAAAGAATCTTGCTGGGCCGATTCGCAAGAAACTTCTCACCTTATCCTTCACCGCCAACATCAAGTGTCTGCTGACGACATACGGCGTGCCGATAAAGGTTGGCGGGCGAGGTCCTTTGAAAGGCGAAGAGGATAAGCTCAAGCAACTGCAGCAGTTGGCCGCACAGCAGAAGAAAGAGATCGAAGCGCTGGAACCTGGCGACTCAACAAAATCGACTTATCGGAAGAGAGACATGAAGCGCCGACTGACTCGGTTGCAGTCCGATATCGACCGAATCTCGGGCAAGGAAACGGATGCCTCGGTGGACAGCGAATTATCGATGGTGCTATTGGGTGATTACGAGTTGTACCGATGGCAGCCAAACAGGCTCAAAGGCGGTCTGCCCCACGTGAGTTCTGATACGCTCCTGGTTTGTCGCCTCGATGGGCCCGGCGAGGGTGTAGCCAAGGCCCTTGTCGATAAGGCAATGTCGGCTGAGGCAACAGGCTTGAAGGGCATCGCTTACATTGATTCGCGAGGCATTGAGCAGAGCAGAAAGAGTTTTTCTCCGGGCTATTATGACGAATCCCTGAGGGACCTGGCCGTGCTTATTCAGTTCCGAACCGATATGGAAGTTAGACACGAGAGGACCGAAGAGCTTTTCGCCCCCGGCAAGGCCCCGCAGACCGCAATTTATTGCGGCTGGTACAGCCTCGAGAAATACGTCGATGCCTTTGACTTTGTTGACGGTGCCATCGGCTACCACATATCAAGTCTCGGAGCCGCCAATCTTCGCGATCCGAACAGCACCGAATGGTGCCCGGCCATGCTGAGCGACGGCGTAACCGCCACCTTGGGAGCCGTCGCCGAACCGTATCTGCACGCATTTCCGGAGCCGAGGGTGTTTTTCCTTGAACTGTTTAACGGCCGGTGTCTGGTCGAGGCGTATTATCATACGAAGCCTTTCAATTCCTGGCGACTTGTTTTGATAGGCGACCCGTTATACCGTCCCTTCAAAACCACCCCCTGACGGCTTCTGAGTTCTCATCCGGCAAAAAGAAGCAACAAGAGATATCAGAACCACCGCTGCGATCCCTCCCGCCGAAAAGGCGACGCCCTCCCATGTGAAGTTCTTTCCCAGAACCACCGAGCCCAGCTTGACAATCAGCAGAAAACAGCCCGGCACAACTAGCGCCAACGCGGCCCATCTAAGCCCGGGCGCCCTCAGCGATAAATAAAGCCGCATGTGCTTAATCCACAGGAGCGTGAACAACCCGTAGGCGAGCAGGTAGTAAATCGCGCTCGCTATCGGCAGCAGCTCAGCCACGTTTGCTCTTGCCAGGTTTGTCATTAAGAAGATAGTGATGCCGGTCACCACAAGCAAAGACGGCCAAAACGCGAGAAACGTGAACAGAATAAAGCCCGCAACTGCCCCCGCAAGATCCGCAGCAAAATCCAGAACCTCGCAGTTTCGCCCCACCAGGGTTTGAAGCAGTTCATCCATCACGCCATACGCAACCACCACCAGGACGGCCCACCATACAGTTGGTTTGCGCCAGCGCACGTTGCGGTCGGGTGAAATTGAAAACCACAGCAGAAATGCCAGGACCAGATACACCGCAAAGTGAAGGCTCTTGTCCGAGACTTGCGCCTCGTAGACCAGCGCCGGGATTGGAATATGAGCCAAAATGAATACGGCAGGCCAATAAAGCGCCAATGCAAGTATAGTCAGTTTCTGTCGCCGCGATAACGTCATCGAGATTCCCGTAGATACATTAGAGAGCGTTGTCGGCCGGGCCGGGCCCAGCCAACATCCTCTTTGGATTCAACAACTGCACCCGCGAATTTTACCAGAGACAAGCTTTGAATTAAACAGGCAAATCCGCATGGATCACACGAGAAGCGGTTCCTTTCGCCACGATATTCCGGCTTACCGGAAGTCGTATAATGCAGTATTTTTTGGCACGACTTAATCAACACCTGCCTCAGTTTGCACGCCAATACTATGGACAATGTGGTTGCGCTTGCGGCAAGGTTCTCGAAAGGCCGAATGCGTCGGCGTTCCATTGCTGCTTGCCGTTGTGATTGCCTTGTTTGTCGTTTGGCTGTTCTGCTGAGTCGCCGGCTCAAGCAAAATCCAGCGCTTGCCCGCCGGGGGCGGATTTGGTTGATTTCGAAATTGGGTTTGATCCGGCTTCGCCATGGCAAGGGGGCTCCGCCGGGACAAGTTGGGTTCGTTCCGGCTTCGCATCCCGGCTTCGTAGAGTACTTCGCCGCGGCAGGCAAGCTTCGCCGCGATAAATTGGGTTCGTTCCGGTTAAGGCTGAAGGGGGGTTCATTGTCGTAACCCTTTGCGGTGACTGAGGTTGGGTTGATTTTTGGGTTTTTGGGGAATTGGCTTTGTTTTGGGTTCGTTTGGGTTCGTTTTGGCTTTGGGGGCCCCTGATGGGCGAAAAATTGGGTTTGCTTTGGGTTCGTTTGGGTTCGTTTTTGGGTCGTGCGGAAGGGCCATTATTTTCGTAATCCTTTGTGGCGACTGGGGTTGCGGTGATTTTGGGCATTTTGGAGATTGGGTTCGTTTGTACAAAAAAGGGTGAATTTGTAGAGGATTCTCGACACTTGTCGAGTGCCTTGTAGGCCATAAACAACCCGATTTTCGATGCTTGATGCTCGATTCTTGCGTGTATGGTGCTGGGTTGGCAAGATGGGCGGTTTGGGCGATTCTCGATTCTTGATGCTCGATGCTCGATTCTTGCGTATATCGGGTTGGGTTGGCTGATTTCACGCTTGGCTCCGCTATAACTGCCGCGTCCTGGCCCGCCTACTGCGGGCAACAGGGGGGTATTATACTCGATTTTGGGGCGGAAGTCAACGAAAAAGGGCGAAAGAATTGGCCACGAATAGACACGAATACCTTGGGCACAAGTTGGCACGAAGAGGGTCTGCCACCGAGGGCCCGCCAGAAGGAGCCCGCCTTCGGCGGGTAAACGGGGGGCAAGCGCCGAGAGCAGAGAGAGGAAGGATGGATTTCAGAGACTGGCCCGGATTGTTGGGTATCAGTCAGGTTTTGTGGCCTGCCGCGGCACTTTGCTCGATGCGGGCATCTGCGAAAGTGGCCTTTGCTCGTCCACGGCGAACTTGGTTCGCCCATTGTGAAGCTGACTGAAGGAGGACGGAAAAGGGAAATTCGCAGGGAAATTGGGGAGAGTTTTGGTTGACTGTTGGGTGGGTATGTCTATAATTGGGGGGCAGTTATGCAGCGGTGTGATGGTTCCTTGCGTTTACGGGAATGGCTATTTAGTGCCTATACGGGTGGCAGGAGAGAAATTTGCAGAAAAATTGCGGGAAGTGGGATTTTTTTAATCAACAGTTGGGCAGGCGGAAACGCCTTTATGGTAGATGGGTTTGTCAGTGAATTGTAAATGGTTGAATGGTCAGATATGAACGGCAAGGTAGGAAATCACCATGCGGAGAATGGGTGGCCCGTCATAGAGCGGCTTTTTGGCGTTGACATCTGGGATGTGTACACTATCATGAGAGCACGGTGAGAATGTTCCGATATGTAGGCGATCGCTTTTTGCATGGGAATTTTGTCAAGGTCAAGAAAGGCTTGGTGGAAGGGCAGCTACTCTGGCCTCATTCTGCGCATGCGCCACGGAGAGATAGTGTGCGACGATGCGCTGAACTTTTTGAATTCTCTGAATGAGCAGTGCGCCGACATTGTCTTTCTTGATCCCCCTTTCAATCTGGGCAAGCGATATGGAGGTTGCTCAGAGAAGGAAGACCGTCTTAAGGAGGATAGCTATCTTAAATATATGACCGCGATACTATGGCGCTCGACGGCAGTCCTGAAGCCTGGGGGCGCTCTGTACCTTTATCATTTGCCCAAATGGGCGATGCGTTTGGGGAAGGTGTTGGACGGTGATCTGACCTTCCGGCACTGGATTGCGATATCTATGAAGAATGGATTTGTCAGGCAGCAGTACCTTCACCCAGCACATTACGCTTTACTCTACTATACAAAAGGGCAGCCTGGAAGCTTCCGTAGGCCGCGAATCCCCCTTGCGCGATGCAGGAAGTGCGGCCAGACAATTAAGGACTATGGTGGTTATAAGAAATACGTGAAAGACGGCTTGAACCTGAGCGATTTTTGGGAAGACATCAGTCCAGTCCGACACAAAAAATTCAAACATCGGCCCAGCAACGAGCTACCGCCTAAGATCCCCATGAGGGTCATTGAGACGAGCGGCAGGAAAGGGGGACTTTTGGTAGATCCCTTTGCAGGTGCGGGCACGGCACTCGTCGCGGCCGCAGCATTCGGCATGCGTTTCGTTGCTTGTGACAAAGAAAGAGCCTTTCTGAGGATAATGGAGCAGCGATTGGCCTGCCTAAAGGAGAAAAACGGAGGCATGAAAGGAGGCCCCTGATGTCGGTTGAGTTGGCGAACGCATATCCTAAGAAGAGCTTCTTCATACAGATGTTCACCAAAGACGTATCTCTTGAAGACTGTGTGTTGGACTTATTAGATAACTCGGTCGATGGTCTAATTAGGACGCAAAAGATTAAACTGTCCGCAATCTCGCAGAGTATCTTTCGAAGGAATGGCAGCGCCCAAACCCAAAAGGCTGGGGTCCCCGTGGTGAGGATAGACTACTCCCAGAGGGAGCTGACTGTCCACGACACTTGTGGTGGGATTGACTGGGAGTACGCCCTTACTGAAGCATTCAACTTCGGACATAGTCGCCAACACAGATTAGGGTACTTGGGAGTTTATGGCGTTGGCCTTAAGCGTGCTCTTTTCAAAATCGGTCGTAAGTTTCGCATTATGTCACGCACATTGGATAGCGGTTTCACATGTGACTTGGACGTTGACCAATGGCTGTCAAAGGACGACCGTCTTGAGGATTGGAAGATTCCTTTGGAGTCCGCGCCGAAAGCCGAGAGTGCCCGCTCTGCTGGAACCGTTATACGAATTACGCGCCTCCACGAGGAGGTGAAAATGCGATTCAGAGACCCTGGATTCGAGAAACAATTGGTCGGCGCGATCGAGCGCACCTATGCATTCTTTCTCAAGGAGTACCTCCGCATAAAAATCAACGGCCGAGAGATAAAGCGGTTCGTGATACCGGTGGGACAACCGAAGGGGGGGCGGGCCTCCTACGAGGAGTTGAAGGAGGGTGGCGTCAGAGTGCGCATCCTCGCTACTCTCGCGAGTAAGGGGGAAGCGGGCGGACTTTCTGCTGAGTCGGCCGGGTGGTACATTATTTGCAACGGCCGAGTTGTGCTCGCCGCCGACAAGTCCGAGAAGTCCGGCTGGAATACACCAGCACTTCCACAGTTCCATTCCAAGTATACGGCCTTTATCGGCTTGGTATTCTTCGAATCTGAGAACCCGCTACTTCTGCCGTGGACGACTACAAAGCGCGATCTTAACCAAGAGTCCGCAGTTTACCTGCACGTCAAGGACAGGATGGGCATAGCTGCGCGCCCAATCATTTCGTTTTGCAACAAGAAGTATCCTGCCGACAGGGACGAGGAACCGATTGAGAGAGAGATATCAAGAGAGGTTGTAGGAGTGTCGTTGGGCCAGCTCAAATCTGCTAGGCCGAGTCTCTTCGAGGCAATGGCGCCCGGCAAGATCAAACGCAAGACAACGACCCGCGTGCAGTACGATGCGGAAAACGCGGATCTGGACAGAATAAAGAAGCACCTCCGAAAAGCACAAATGAGCGCGAACAAGATCGGGAGGCATACCTTCGATTACTTTCTGAAGCAAGAGGGACTCACATGACCCAACCTCCCAAGAGCTATGAGAACGTGCAGTATGAGTTTAGGCCTGCCAAGCAGGTTGAGAGGAGGATGCTCCTCCACACCTTTCAATGCCTTATGGGAGTTGGGTTTCCGATAAGCGATTACAAATATACCGGGCTTGGGTCGATTTACTTTGTGGATTTCATAATCTTCCACAGATACTTGGGTATAAAGAAGTTCCTGAGCGTTGAAGTGTCGCAAGACATTGCCAAGCGAGTCGACTTCAATACCCCGTTTGCATGTGTTGATGTGGTTATTGGAGACATCGCCGAACATATTCCGCGTCTTTCGCCGGATATGAAACACATATTGTGGTTGGACTTCGACCACATCCTGACCGAAGAGGTCCTCACTGCGGTATATCTGGCCAGCGTCCAGTTGTCTCCAGGTTCTATTTTACTAGTGACAGTCGATGTGGAGCCCCCCGGCAGGCCACAGGATGGTCTCACCAAGTGGAACCCGAGATGGTGGAAGAATTACTTTGTTCGTGAAGCCCGTCAGTATATATGGGCAAATGCTACCCCGAAAGACTTTGGCCTCGATAGCCTTCCGAAAGCGAACGCACGCCTCATAGAAGCGGCCATTAGCAGAGGCATGGTTGCGCGTACAGACCTGTCCTTCTATCCTATGTTCAATTTCGTCTACGCAGACGGGCATCGGATGCTTTCACTGGGCGGTATGATAGGTACGCAAGCCGATGGTAGGAATTTGAGGGCACTTAACCGGGAAACGTTGTATTTCCTCCGAGCTTCGCTTACAACTGCACCATATGAAATCGTAGTTCCCAAGGTGACACGCAAGGAGCGGTTGTACCTTGATAGGAACATGCCCTGCCGTGACAAATGGACACCGCCCCATTTTGAGTTGAGCTGGGACAAAGTAGCTTGTTATAGAAGCATCTACAAGTACTACCCGGCGTACACTGAGATGTTCCTATAGATGTATTCTAAGCCGACTAGTGGGTGGGTTGTGGAGAATTCAGTGAGGCAAACTCCCGGTGATGTTTCATCGCGGCTTCGTTCCGCCTTCGGCGGGCGAGTTATTTGTGCGATTCATCGCACCGTACGATGATGGGATGGACCCGGCAATGACGGCCGGCAGTGCCGGCGGCTAACAGAGTAAACAAGGGGGCCCCCGAAGGCAGGGGGGGTGTATGGGCGTGTTTTAGCCTTGTTTTTCGCTCTTTCCGCAACCGGTCGGACCTTTCGGGGTGCTGGGCTGAGAAAAGCTCACAAGAATTGAGTTTTGTCCGACACTTTGGCGCAGAATATGGTATAATAACAATACGGGCCGAGAGCAGCCGACCAACCGTAAAGGAGGGGAGAGGGCGAAGAGGAGTGGTGATGCTCAGCGATACGGTAAGCAAATGGTCGTCAACCTCGGCCCGCTTGATTTCTTTTAGTGAGGACCCTCGTCGCCGGATTCACCCCTCGGCGAGAAGACCGCGTCGCCTCTGAGCAGCCGGCTACTTCATTGACAGGTGCCACCAGTAAGCCGTATAGCCCGTCCAGGCCCAGATGGAGGCGGCGGCCAAGAGGAGTAAAGCCCCAAGTACACGCAGCCACTCGCTCTGCTTAAAACGCAGCATCAAGACGGCGAGAACACCTGCCGCGCCCGTGAGAATAAACCCAACGCCACTAAGAACCGGCTGCTGGGTAAGCCCAAGGCACATCATCCTCACACCAATCAGGATAGCCGCCGCACCGGCGAAAATGGAATAGACCGCGATGGGCATGAGGTCCCAGCCTTTGGCCAGGGCCCAAGCAGAGGCCAGAAACAAGAGGCCGAGAAGCACCGACATTTCTCCGTAAGGGATGTTGTAAGGATTCGGCAGGGGCCAGGTAAATATCATCGTAAATCCCGTCACGGCAGCGATAGCGCCCGAAAGGGCGAACGCAGGCGCCCAATGCTTCCTGTTCTCCTGGGCCAGGCCGCGCAAGACAAACCACGCCAGAATCACCAGCCCCCCTGTCATATTGATCAGCATCAGCGTCACATAGTCATACTTAATCAACATATAAGGCCTCCTATTGACCTTTGAATATTAAATGGAACGTTCCGGTACAAACAAGAGAAAGTTGTCATTCCCCCGAAAGGGGGAATCCAGCCATTTTATCAAGGTTTTCCGGACTCCTGCTTGCGCAGGAGTGACAGGATGTCTGTTCCGTTATTTATTAAAAAAGCAATAAATAGAAGAAAAGGATTGTCATTGCCCTTTTGCCAACTCGCTGCCGAATCCAAAGAACGATGTACCGGCACCTGCGATATTACCTGCTCAACGGCTTGCCGAGTTTTTCTTCGACCGACGCAATCTTGCCGCTGATTCGGCCTGTCGCACCTTTTCTGTCGTCTATCTTGATTACGAGATAGACCCGGTTGCAGGTTTCGAGCATCTTGTCTCGGCATCGCTTGACCAGCCCCATCACTTCCTCCCATTCGCCCTCCACGGTTGTCGACATCGGCCCGACTTTTGCCGGGAGTCCGCTCTCGGTTACCAGCTTTATCGCCGCTGCCACATCCGCACTAAGGCTTTCCCCCTTTCCGACCGGCATTATTGAAAAATCCACCACCATTTTTCAGACCCTTCCCTATTTATCAGCTCACCAATAGCGTATTCTTCGGACCATCACCGTCCGCAGCCGGACAGTAAATCTGCGTCATAACTCTTCGCCCCTCTGCCTGAGCAAATTCTTTACATCCCGTATGCGAACTTCAGAGTGGGGATGCGAAGAAAAATAATCTCCGAGGGTCGAGCTTGTTGACCGCTGACTTATTTCAGCCAGCCGCGACAGTAAACGGATAGACGCCTTGGGGTCATAACCCGCCGCCTCGGTCAAGCGCACCGCAAGTCTGTCCGCTTCGAGTTCCAGATCCTGTGAATACGCACTTTCGAGAAACCTCACGCCCACCTTCTGCAGCCAGCGCGACAGTGAGCCGCGAATAGGTGCGGCCCTGGCTCCCATAGCGATGGCTGAATTGCTGATAATCCTGTCCATCGCATGTCCCCGCATAACGTGACTCATCTCGTGCCCGAGGATAAACGCAACCTCATCTTCCTGCCACTCGCACAGCTCCACCAGCGACCGGGTAACGAAGATAAAGCCGCCGGGCAGTGCAAAGGCGTTGGGCTCGCCGCCTTCGACAGTCTCGAAGCTGAACCTGCGAAGCTTGTTCGCCACGCAGGCCGCGAGACGAAAACCCACTTCGTTCAACATTTGCGCCGTTCGCGGCTCCGGGTCAGGCTTCAGTTGACCTTTGATTTGCCGGGCCAAATCCTGGCCGACTTCGTGCTCGGCGCGTATCGCATCAGCCTCGCTGCCCGTCATCGATTGCCACATCCACTTCGCCTTGCGAACATGCGGCCCGACTTTTCTGCCCAGGTTGTAGAATAACCTGCTCATCTTACGTACTCTCGCTGGTCGGTAGTATCGCCGGCGATTATCAGCATCTTTTGCTGTCTCCACCTCCTTTACCGGTCCGGCTGACGACAACCTCATCTCGCCATTGTATTCGCTCGGCGGCGCCCCGTCAACCTTCCCCCCGACTCGTAGCCGCCGACAATCGCAGCGGCTAATCGAGCCGGTTGAGCGCCCCCCGGCACAGGCCTCAAAAGGACATACTGCATCCCTGCGGCACGGTAATATAAAGGGTCTCTGACATACGAGTGTTGTCAGCTACAAAGAATGAAGATAAAATCGGCCTCGTGGGCAGCAAACCGAATACAAACGAAAGGAACATTGTCCTGATAGGGATGTGTGGCGTGGGCAAGAGCACCGTGGGAGTGCTTTTGGCCAAGGCCCTGGGCTTCCATTTTATCGATACCGACGTGCACATACAGGCCGTCGAGGACAAAAGCCTCCAGCAGATCATTGACAAGCTCGGCATCGAGGCTTTCTGCCGGATTGAGCAGAATCATATTATGTCCATAGATGTCACCAACACCGTCATTGCGACCGGCGGCAGCGTGGTCTATAGTCCGCAGGCAATGCGGCATCTGGCGGACGCCGGCGTAATCGTGCACCTTGAACTTGACTATGAGACGATAGAGCAGAGAGTGACCAATCTGTACACGCGCGGCGTGGTTATGGAGCCGGGCCAGACCCTTCGCACACTGCATCAGAACCGTCAGCCGCTCTATCAGAAATACGCTCAGATAACCATCGATTGTGCCGGCAAGAGCCATGAACAGATCGTCGACGAAATCATCAAACGCATTGCCTGACGTTTCGGCCGCCAAAATACCGAAAATCTTGGCATCTTGGGCCCGAAATCGGGATTCTTCATCAGTGCCATTAGCCCGCATATTTCACAGGATTTTCGGATTTTTTGATAGACAAATGGCCTAACTGTCTGTAGTATAAGTAGTTATAACAACAATCATACTCAAACAGAAAGGCCATTTCTATGACAGACTGTAA
>Ga0307380_10000383_pt1 | contig 71992 bp, 131 predicted proteins | sample UN3MG_FD_202239 | JGI IMG/M metagenome (GOLD analysis project Ga0307380, IMG submission 202239) | Soil microbial communities from Risofladan, Vaasa, Finland - UN-3 | ecosystem: Environmental > Terrestrial > Soil > Coastal area > Acid sulfate soil | place: Finland: Risofladan, Vaasa | collected...
CACTTTTGGACTATGAGCCCACTTTTATATTGTAGTGAGCCCACACTTTTGGACTATGAGCCCACTTTTATATTGTAGTGAGCCCACACTTTTGGACTATGAGCCCACTTTTATACCATAGTGAGCCCACTAATTATAAGGAGTGTTATTATGAAATGTATTACATACAGAATAGATGATGAAAAGTACGGACTACTAAGAAATTATTGTACTAAGCATACTATGAGTATACAGAAATTATTAGATAGTCGTGTTGATAGTGTCTTGAAAAGCGAATATAAGTATTGTAGCTGTGGAATAAACTTATTTACCCTACCAACACAAGATAGGATATTACACCTTCAAAACTGCAAAAATGGGCATAATAAGTGATTAAGCTCTTCATATACTACCTATATAGTAAAAGAATACGGTTTTGTTCTGTACATCCTTTATTATCAGCTTAATGGGGGGTTTTGTTCCCGGCGAGAAAAGAATTCGGTATGATATAGTGGTTTCGTTAAATGATCCTATCAGTAAGCTCCTCTAAACGTAATGCATGTTCTTCCTTATCTTGTGCTTTATTTACCTGTTTTTGTAGTTTTTTGCTCAACCGTTGCCATTCAGGATCAGCCTTGTAGTTCGGCTTCATTTTCATCTCTGCCTGCTTGTCAGCCTTCTCTTCCAGGTCGGTGTAGAATTCTCGCCGGGATAAATCAGGTTTACGGTCCTTAGAAACGGCCGGCTTCGGATCATACTGCCTTAATAGATAACCCACAGCCACAATTCCGCCAGCTAAGAGAATCCAGCCAGGATGATACAGTAGTAAATACAAACAAACAGTGCCTACCAAGAGGATAATTACATTCATGTATCCTACCTCCAGTAAATTGCGAACAGCCAAAACAAAAAGGGTGCTAGAGAAAAGAATTCGGTCTTAAGTAAAAAAATAAGGGCTAGCCTCATTACTGAGGCTAGCCCTATTTTCGGACGGATTATCACCGGTACTACATGTTACCCAAACGGATTGACTTCCAACGCGACTGCGGCTGCATTAGCCTTGGCCTGTTTCAGCCTTGCTACTTCGGCTTCCATTCGTGCAAGTTCAGCATCCGCTACTGCTACCGGGGGACCTGCGACGGCGCCATTACCAAGGAATCCCTGACCCTTGATATAAACTCTGGCACAACCGTAACGCCCAGTTTGTGCGGCCAACTGCGGATTGTAATCATACGCCGGGGTTTTGGTTATTGCGATCAAGTAATCAGGCGTAATCGTGCAGTTCGGAGGAAGCAACCCTTCCTGGATGGCCCGAGCGATGTTCTGGCCTACCCTCTTGACGAGTTCTTTCTTCGAGTCGGCAGAGAATTCAAAGGATTTCACATGAAAGTTCGTATTCCTCTGTAATTCCTGTTTCCCATTGGGCTTGATCACTCCGGTGGGTTTCGTGTGGGACCTGAGTACACCGTGGATATTGATCGCACGCCCCTTGTCAATATACAGGGCAGCCTTCTGTGCATATCCAGCCCAGAACACCAGGCTGATCTCGTCCGTCATTTCCTGCCCAGTGGTTTTGTTCTTCCCACGATTTTTGATAACCGTCAGAAGACACCGGTGTTTCTTGGGATCGTCTGAAGGGAAGAAAGTGGGTTCTCCTGCCGCTCTTACGTTACTAAGTGTTAGGATATTGTCTATCATGGTATTACCTCCAAATGTTTTGAATGTTAATAAAGTGCTACTAATAACTAAAATGTTGGTGCATCCGTCCAAACTTAATAAAAATCAATCAATTAAATGGTTTGAGCCGCTATGGCTGTTAATCTTCCCAGGGCGGATCGTCTTCGTCAATTATACCCACTTGACTAAATGGGCGTCTATGTGGTTCCGCCCCTGCTTTTAGAGTTTGCATAACAGGTTCAGCATCCTCGATTAATACTTCCCATTCTTGTCCCGCGAAAAGATCCCTGTGGACAACGAATTTGACTTCTTCGTGAAGTAGATTGAGATGCATCTTGTCACCATCTTCGTTTTCGATAGTAAAGGCACTTTTGTCCCATTTCTTGGCACCGCCCGCGATCATTACTTGGATGCCTCTGGCTGTGAATGCAAGCGGCCCTTCGCACAAATACTCCATGGAATCAAGCCACTCCTTGAACTTCAGGGTGTTTAACATATAGTTATATGTATAGATAAGTGGCTTGTCTGCCTTTATTTCTTGGATGGTGACGTCTATCCGTAACCCATATGGAGTTTCATTCTTGATTACCTGGCCAATCGTCAAGCTCGCATCCTTCAATTTCTTCTCCAGGAACTTCGCCGACGAAATCAAGATACTCCTCAATGCTACATCCTTCACCTGTGACACCATAGGTAATTTCATTGATATCCTCCATTAGTTCGGGGTCATCGTTTATGATAACCGTTTCTTGTTCAGGTTCTTCCATCAATGCCTCTTGTAATTCCGGGCTCAGTCCTAACAGTACTTGTATATCCGCCACTTCCTTGGGCAGTACTTTCTTTACTTGCCTACTGAGGGCATCGAGAATGAAACAGACTGCCTGCCCAATCTCGAAACCCTCATTTCGGCACCAGAAAACGCCCCCTCTAGGCGAACTTATACTAATCTTTGCCCTGTCTGCTGAGACTGACCGGACTATGCCGTAATTGGCGTTTATGAATCTACTCATTGTACTCATCCCATTCCGGTGGTTCATCCAGGTCGGCTATCTGGTCATACACATAGTCAGGCACGGCTACACCATCTGGTATTTCCGGCAAATCGTCTATGTGCAAACCCTCGATCATAGACGCTGCCATTGATGTGCCCGCTGTACCAGGAATGTCCTTGGAATTGGGATTGTTGACATCCTGCTCAATGTGGGCATAGGCGGCATCCTCTCGTGCCCTGTGCTCTGGCGTGTTATAGTTATTAGGCGCCGGTGTTGTGGCAGGAACAAAACTCGCTATCCACTCACCATTCTGGATACGCCCAAGAAACTTGTTAGCGGTGCTGTTAATAACCCACATGATTTGGCTGCCCTGCCTTGCAAGAACAGCATACTGCCCCAAATTACCAAAGTTGTCCACCTTGTTTGGATTTTGTTCAATGCATCGCAGACTAAGTATTCGATCGCCCAGATTACAGCTGAAATCAAATCCCCTTAGAGTGTGCTGCCCGGTTGAAGAGTCTTTGAACCATCTGCCTGTGAATTTACCAGTATTGGTTGTTAACACTGTCGTTGTTATGTCTGTGTTCTGAATCTTGGATTGAAAGATTGCCCTAAAAACCAGCTTCAAAAGTTCCATTCTTTGTTCGTTGGTCATGATTTTCTCCTTATAATTGTTGGGTGTTTATGTTCAGTATGGTCCAAATCCAATGCATCGTAGGCGGTGAGATATCTTATATTGTTCATCTTTCCACCAGGATGTCCCTCATCAATCGATTTGAGCAGCATGGCTGTTTCTTCCTTAGTGCCATATCCCTTACTATTAGCCGCTGCTTCCTCCGCGCGTGCTACTAAATTGGTACCTTGCAGATCAATTTCCTCGTTAACTACCTCTGGCATTTGGCCGTACATTATGTTGAGTAAGGACTTTAGCTTGCCCCCTACCCAGCCCATTTCGTTCAGTGTGGGCATGTCACTATAAAGTGCCCAGCGGCATGTTGACTCCATCCCGATAGAGCACGCCTCATCTTCGTAGATTTGGGGCAGTGAATTTAATGCCACCAGATCTGGTTCTTGTTCTAATTGCTCAACATGAACCAGTTCGTGGAAGAAAGTATATACGAGATTGAACCATACATTGGCAGTGTACATTATACCTTTCTTCATCCACTTTTTGTGTATTAGACAGGCGCCCATATCTATGTATATAGTGCCTGTTTCGGGCTCGAATGCCCCGGTATCCCCATCAAGTTCTTCTATGAACGCGTCAAAGATTACTCGCTTTACAGATTTATGTTCTTCACACGCCTCGTGTACTATACGTACTAACTCCGGCGGTGCACCCTTATTATCTATTATTTCCATTTCATATCACCTCCTCGTTATAGGTTCATTGCACGGTTTGAGCCGAAATGGCTGTTTGTTAGTTGTGGCTATTGCCTGTTTTAAGTCCTCGATTAGGTCTTTGAACTTCCATGATTGCGTGCCGTCAGTATAACCGTCGCCGTCATCGTTCATCGTGTCGAATACGAGCTCCTCGTCTATATAAGTGACTAATGCTTTTGCTGCTTTTACTATATCTTCCATTGCTTTCTCCTTTCTGTTCAAAGATTTATGTTCATAGGCGGTTAGAGCTGCTTTGGCTGTATTGCTGTTATGGCTGTGGGCTGTTGGTATTATCTGGCTGTTCTACACAGGCCGTGCAGGTGCCACTGTTCCGTAGTTGAAGGGTTGGCTGTACATAACCGACTGTTCCGAATAACCTGGCTGAGCCGTCGCCGACCCAGCTACTCCTATGATTATGCATACTTAAAAGGATCCACGTCGTTGCCAACACTCATAGCTTTCTGCTCTTCCCATGGAACACTCTCGTCACCGAACGGATTAGGCTGTAATACTGATGCTTGTGGTGCTTGTGGTGCTGGGGTCTGTGACGATTGTGCAGCCTTTATAGATGCAATCCTCTTCTCAATAGCAGCAATTTCATTATCGATATTAGCAATATCGATACTATCAATTGGTGCCGGTGAACCATCATGATTGACCTTATGCGATACAGTCTTACTCGCATATTCCTGGGCAGTGAGTACTTTGGCATAGTCAGCAGGATCGGTCATCTCTACCAAGAGTTCTACCCATGGTACCTTAGTTCCATTGTTAGGGTTGTTAGGATCCTTTCCCATGAAGTAGGAAGGCACAAATTGATGATGCATGGTTTGTATTTCTACCTTAGCACCACTGCGGCATCGGTCATGTTCTGGTGGGGGAGAAAGAATGCCGTGATCATCGATTTGACTGTACATCTTGAATCTATATTTGATTGGCATACCATTCTTACGTTTGGATATCCTAATAGCATCCTTCTTCTTCTGGTCGGAGCTGAGTGCAGGATCAATAGAACCCTCAGAGATTGCGACAGTTTGCCCAGACTCACTGGTAAGATAAACCAGTGTAGCACCACACTTAGGGCATCTGGTGTACTCACGAGAAGAATACATACCCTTACGACATGCAGGACAGGTTCTATCGAACAGTAGATTGTCATGCATTAAAGTACCAACAAGCTTAAACGCATAATTCGCACTTCTTTTGACACTTACTTGATTTTCCATAACACCTCCATAGTAGTTTATTTGAGGACAGTGTAGCTCCTGACGTCTTTCGACCGGCCTTATCCTTTTAATTTGTTTGTATTCAAGAAGACATTCCTTACTGCCATCAATAATCTTCCTAGATAGTTTTCACCACACCAAGCTCCTTGGGCATCCTTTACCATCCCCCAAAAATAGTCTTTCCACCAGTTACCCTCTATTAGTATGGCGTCATCAGTTGCACAGAGTTTGTCTTGAAGCCATTTGTTTTGGGAAAACTTACAATAGAGTATCATACCCATTTCGGTTATTTTAACCTCATCCCAGTCAGGCCGACAAGTTATTTCACGCCCTCTATGTTTAGCTTCGGTTGGGGTGTTAGCATCTGATATATACGCCCTGTCCTTTTCGTTTGTTGCTTTACATGCTGCAAAGGCATGTTCGGAACTTTTATAGGTATGGTTATTATAAATAACCGATGTACCATAAAAGTTGGATAAAAAGGAATACTCACCTCTGAAATTGTCTATTATTTTTGTCATAATACACCTCCCATCATTTTGACGCATTCAGGACCGATGCCTGATTTAATGGATTTGGGGTTAGTAAGGTTACGTCCGCATCTGCAACAGGTGTTGTGATGGTATATTGCCATAGTTTTGGGCATAGAGTTATTAACAACATGACGCCATGCCCACACAAACGATTTACACACAACATAATAACGAGGCATGCTCTTTTTAGTGTAAAAGAACTTGTGCCCTTTACTGATACACCCCACATAACGATATCCGGAATCAGTTTTAGCCCATACAAAATGGACTTGTGCGTTTCTTTTGGAAACCGTTATTCTATAAGTTAGATGTTTATTGGTTGTGTTACTACATACAGTGAATAGAGCTTTACCACCAACCATGTATGCCTTAGCCTTTTCCGCCGTCTCTAGACGTGTAGGAACCATTATAGTCATTTTCTTTTCCTTTCTCGTACCATTTGTATTTAATAAATTTACTTATCATTCGGTGCCCACGAGTGGTACGATGTCTCTGATGAGCACCTTTATTCCTTTTACTATTGAATTGTTTGTTTCCGTTTCGCCTAGGCATTGTCACCTGCTTCCATCTCATCACAGTCTTTGGCTATACGATCAAGTTCTTTGGCACTATTAGCAGCTTGTGTGAGCTCGAATGCAAGTGTTAATGCCTCGTCTGCGGTTAAGTCACATGACCCCTTGGTTACATACCCATGTAGATAATCACCACGTGGTGGTGCTTGATGTTTGGGGTCCTCATAGAGAACAAACCAATCATCTTCAAAGGCCAACAAAACATCTGGACCATCTCCCCATGTACAAGTTGCTCTTTTCATTATATTACCTCCTTTATTAGTTATATATCAAATATAGCTTTTGTTGATTGTTAGATACCAGTTCTTTTTTACCCTCCAAAATAAGAATACCTGTTTTAACACCGAATTTTAAGGCATCCTTTGTTTTTACCATAAAGATATCGACCTGGAGCTTTTTACGTTTATGCATTCTGTCCTCGAATGTTAGTGTTTTGTGGCCCTCCAGGATGACATTGTCACCAAACTTGAAGTCAAAAAGAGCTTCCAAGTCTCTGGAGAGTGCAACAATTCCAGGACGTACTTTCTTTCCAGAAGCAGTAATGGTTGGAGTTGAGTCAGTTTCACATTTTCGTGCGGAATAAGCAGTTAGTGTAACATGGACTTTAATAGGTTCTGCAAAAGCCAAAGATCCGATGGACATAAAGACAAGAACAAGGACTAGTGTTTTCATTATATCATCCTCCGTATTCGTTTCCATAATGTTCGTTCATAGAGCCAGCATATTTCCCTAGCAAGTCGCCTGGGAAATACTTTCCGAAGTCTACAATAGACATGTAGAGGGTTAAGTTTATGCTGCAATATCTTACTACACATGTCGATCACCTCCCTTCTTAATTACATATTAGTTTCTAACTGTTCCATCTTGTCCACCATAGAACTCTTCGTTCTCGTGGAATTTGAGTTTATCCCAATTACGTATCTCAATGATATTGTCCTTTGCCAATCCTAGTCCATTATATGGAAATAACTTGGAAAGAATCCATTGAATAAATCTACTTATCATATTACTTACCTCCTCTCTGATTGTTTACTACAAGTTTTAACTTTCTTTCTACCACAATAGGGACTTTTTTGGCGGCGAGAATTTCCATACACAACAGGCGCCCATGTTCAAGATCCTCAATTGAATCAGTTATCCCTACCAGAGTAGTTGTGGCAACTATAGCTCTTTTGTGACAGTCCGTTTCAATCGCACGTTTTTTGATTTTCTTCATCACTTCAAGAGATCTACGTAATACCTGAAGATACTCATCTATCGTTATCAGGTTTCTTTTGGCTATTTTCTTTTCTTCATCAGTCATAGTATCACCTTCTTTCATGAGAGTTTAATGGCAGGGGTATTCAAACCCCTCCAAATTTGCAGATTACACATTACTAGTTCTTCATTCTACCTACGCATAGATATCTATGCCTTCTGTAGTAAGTTGTTTGGGTTTAGGATCTTTTATTTGTGTTACTGGTTTAGGTTCTTCTTCTATCCGCTCATATACAAGAACGAATCCACCGCACTTAACAGCAACACGTATGATTTTATGCACCATACTTGCCTCCTGTGCGTAAGTGTTTGATGGATTTATTGTTGAACTGTTTACGTTTGGCTCGAGCTCTGAATTTATAAGATAGATGGGTTGGTTGTTGATTAATTACATCCATGTTTAGATTGAGTTCATCATCAACCAGTTTGGGCTCTTCTTGAGCTTCAACCTCAGCTATCATTGTATCGAGCTTCTTCTGCCAGTTGCGATTACATAACGCAACAATCCAAGGTATCAGTTTCATCTACCACCTCCTTTATTGTTTTTTAACCACTCTGCGAATTCTTTGTCAAAATCACCTCCTCTTGCCTTGATGATGTCTCTTGCTATCATCTCTACCTTGGTGAATGCCATACCACCTTCAAGGTCTTTACGCATAAAGTCCACCATTTCCTCATACTCTCTACTTCCTGGTTCTGGTATACCCATACAATCACCTCCATTTGTGTTTTGTACGGGGGCCATGCAGCCCCCGCATGGACTATTACACTTCCATTATATGGAAGGGGAAGTCCAGACCGAGATCCGTCAGCCGACGAATTTCTTCGTCTTCTACATCAGGATCAAAGTCAAACCTATCCTCACAGGTATCCATACTATCACCTCCCTTCTATTGATATAGTCTTTCCGGCCATTGATAGTTTGCGGCCCAACGAGTTTCTGAATTGATATCGCTGGATTCGTATATTTGCCACCAGAGCCATTCATGAAACATACTATCACCTCCTTTCTAATAAGCTATTCCATTTTTCCACTTTTCTGTCTTGGGAACTATAGGCTTGTAATAGACCCAATTCACGAGTCTGTCAACACAACCCAACAGAATGACAAACTCACCTCTACCAGTGCGACCGAAGTCAAGTTCCCACAACGCATATGCGCCGGAGTAATAGACACGGAAATACTTCCATTCTATCAGTCGCAAGTGTTTCTGATTCTTTCTCATAATTCACCTCCTAGAATAGTAATAGAATCCATACGCATACCATACAGAAACAAGACATACATAATTCTACTGTACTAAGACTATTCCAAATAGCTATCTGTTTACGGATTATTGCGGTCAAGAACATACCAATCACCTTCTTTCTTATCGAACAGTTGTAGGTTGTTGGTTGAATACACGCCTTTATCAGTACAAAGGTACGTATAAGCTATTCCCTGAAATGTTTTGGTTACAGGTTCTTTGATGTAGTAGGGCTCTCCTATACTGACGAATCCCACTGCTTTGGCACCGTGTAGAAATACGATGTCAAACCGTTTATTTACCACTTTTACCACCCCCTTTCTTTATTTAGATTTAAGTCCTTAAAGACTTGTGTCCCCACGGGAGGGAATCGAACCCTCCCCGAAACCCAGCCTCTCGGCCTTCCTGGGTAGGGGCACTAGCCTTCAAAGAAAGGGGGACCGAAGTCCCCCCATAAAGATTACGCCTTAGCGACCATGGCCTTCAACTCTTGTTCTTTTGCTGCCTGTGTACGAGCAAGTTTCTTTGTTTGCTCATAGTCTTTCCTCTGTTTGCGATTTCTTCCAGTCTTTGCGAAGATTCCACAATCATAACAAACAAGAGGTTTGCCTTCAGGCTTTCTGGCAACAATGTTCTTTTTGAGTGCTGTATGAGACACCCCTTCTGCACCACGAACTTTGCAACATCTGGGATTGGCACAGAACACATCCACACTTCTCTCTGCGAAACTAAAAGGTTTTTTCATAATAACACACTCCTCTCTATCTAAAGGTTTATACCAAACATCTCATACTCTAATCCACTAAGAGATACAACCACTTATGTCTACATCGTGTGAGCCCCCTTTTAGAGCTCTGGGGTACTCAGTGACGATGTGTGTAGGTAATATCCTTTAGTGGGTGGGGGAGACCCTATGCCTCCCCCGGCCCTGGTTGGAAGTTATGCAATCACCATCTTGCGAAGGACGAGGTTACCCTTCCTAACCTCTTTAAACAGTTTATCTGTGCGTGTAGTAGACGCAACCAATCTGACGAGGTTTCGTTCCATGTTACTAAATGTAATAAAACCCCTCTTTTTACTGTCATTAGTGCGCTTACCCTCGATTGCTGGTTTAATCAGGTCTCTATAGATATTACCTCTCATCTTGTATCTCCTCTAATTCTTTGATGAGTGCATCTGTGGGATGTTCCTCATCTATGTTATTGTCAATCCTATTCTCCTCGTCGAGGTAATAGGCCCCTTCACCGATGTCGTCTAAGAAATCAAATTCCATAATACCTCCTATAGACGGGCTAGTAATGTTGCATGTTGTTGTTTGTGACCGCAGTGTGGACATACTACAGTTGCGATCGTGTCATCCTCTTTAAGAGGAAACCCTTTACCACAGTGTTCACATGATAACATTTATATCACCTCCTTCCGTATTTGGTTTTCATCCACTTATATGAATACAGCATGGTTTTCTACACCGTGTGAAACCTCTTATGTTGCTCTGAGGTATTCAGTGACGGTGTTTGTAGGTTAAATGTATCCATAATAGGGGGATGAATCCCCTTTCTTCTGTTAAAGGTTATTTGATAGAGACGGGGCTATAACCTTTATATATAAGTTTATTTACATACACTGTATAATATGGGGTCCCTATTACGATAAATTTGAGCCAATCTGTCTTTTCGACTACGATATATCTAGCAAAAAAGCAAAAATATTCTATAATACTATTAAGTGGTAATATTTAATGAATTACACTATCTATTAGAGGAGGAATACTATGAAAGCTCTAAAAAACACACTTCTATTGGTATTATGCTCCCTATTTCTATTATCGGCTTGCGCAGGGTTACAACCTAATAAGCCTGTTGTAACTAACTCTACACCGGAGGAAGTAAAATCACCGGAGCACCCACCCTTAGATTTCTATGTTAAACACGATTGTTGGAGGAGCTCGTTCAACCCACATGAGGTTCTGCAATATTGGGCAAAGCTAGATGATCGACAGATTAGTGAAACGATGCTTTTGGTTATTGTAGGAAACCCAAAAATAAATTGGGAACGAGACTACCAAATAGGAACAAACTATTCAGACATGCCAGTACCAGCAGGGGAAATAACATCAGCTGTTATATTTGCCTTTATACGAGTAGATATATCAACAATAGAATTAGCGGTTTTTGGTTATAAAGATAAAGACGATATTTCTTATACATACAGATGGTCAAAAACAGATAATTGCTATCTATTACACCCGGCAGCTGATCAAGCTGCTTGCTTTAATAATAACTATTTTGTTGCTAAATTAATTGATCCTACCGATAGATAATATTGTGGGGGAGTAATCTCCCCCAACTATTATATTTTATCTAGCAAAATTTCTAAAATATTCTATAATACCTATAAAGTAGATAATATATAAAGGGGGGGGATGCATGAATTACTCAATATTACACACAGTTCGGGATAAGGGATATGAACGCAGTCCACGCACCTCAACCATTGAGGTCAGCGGTAATACTCTTAGAGTAGATGACCAAGGGCATTTATTTGTAGAATATATAAGAGAAGATGAAAAAGGAAATCAGCGCAAAACTGTGAGTGCGGTTTTCAAGGATTGGGAAAGAGCAGTGCCAGTGCCTGTGTATCCTTCTAGTGCTACTTCATCTATTTCAAGCGCTTCAAAGAAAGGACCAGGAAAATTGGTATTAAATAAGGAGAAATAATATGAAACCAAGGGGTGGAGACAAAAAACCCACTATAGAAGAAGGACCAATAAAATTACCTATTTAAAAACCAGATACCGGAGGAGAATTTAAAATGGATTACGCAAAAGTATATGAATATGAAGTAGTTTATGGAGATCCAGGAGAAGATAATACCATAGTGCTAGAAGCAGACGAGGTTTCAGTAACTAATTCCGGATATTTATTTCTAAATTTAAATAGAAAGACTGTAATGGGATTTAGGAGATGGCAAAAATTGACAAAATTGGATGCCAGAGGAGAATAATCAAATGAGAATTAAACTAGATAGTAATGTTTTACCTGTAATAGTTGTAATACTTATAGTATTATTTCTATTTATTAATACTAATTGTGCAGGAACTCAGATTAAGCCCGTAGAAAAAATACCCGTGACTTTCATAAATGAAAATCCGGGGGTAACACAACTAGGTTTGGTTAAGTTTATAATAGATAAGAACGGAGAAAAAGTAGATTATAAATTGATGAACTTACGCTGGGATTACAAATTGTATGTAGTAGACTTGGAACCAGGGGTATACGGGGTAACCCAGTGGGCACCAGAAATAGATAAAGTAGTAGCATACCAAACGATTACTGTGGGTAAATTCCCTATGATAGTAAAATTTCAAAGGATATTCTAATGAAAATATTAAGTATGGATGAACATGAAGATGGATCAGCCACTCTAAGTATAGATTGTACAGATGAAGAAGTAGAATTTCTAATAGGCTACGCAATAAGGGATATATTGAGAAAGTCTATAAACAATGAGAATTAAAAGGATAAAAGGAGAATAAAATGGAGTGGTTACCCGGTATAATAATACTAGTATTTATACTATTAATTATATATGTATCATGGGCAGAACGATATCATAATAAAAAAATGAAAAAATTGGCAGAAGCAAATCCTGAGCTTGTGTCACCTGTAGTTATGCCAAACGGTAGCGCACCAGTACTAAAGTGCAAATGCGGAAGGAAGATTATTATATAAATGTTTGAAGATATTTTAGGAAAAGACAAAAGATATGTAAAGACAGAAATGTGGCTATTAGGTATAAACACAGAAGATTACGAAGTAGAAGTGTTTAATGTAGGAAAAAATAATGATGGAGGCCTGGAAGGGTATATTAAGGATAGTACATATGTAATAGATAGATATACTAATTATACTATACAAATGCCTAAAACGCCACACCATGTAATTAGAATAATAGTACTAAGAGTAAACGAACATACATTGAAATTTTACGTACCAAAGATTAAATAGATGGAGTTAATAGCTTATTTATGTGTAATTGCATTATACTGTAATATCTTTGGATCAGGTGTTTTGTTTTTAGAATTTATCAGATTAGAAATAGCGGAGGCATGGAAAAATGTTCGAGGATCTGGTAAGACAGAAAAAAGTACCAATAGAGAAACAAATTGAAAGCTGCCCGTATTGTGGTTCTTATATCATACAAAGAAGTGAAAAAAGATGTACAATGGACGACAAATGGACTCAAAAAACAACATGTAGGTTATGTAATAAAAACTGGACTTTAGTATACAACGAAGACCAGACGCCGTCTCATATAATATTAGACAAACATAGGAAAAATAAAAAATGAGTATAGCACTAATATTGAGTATAATAGTATTTATAGGAATATGGATACTAAGTTTGGTAATATTTGGATTCACTTTTGAAATCTTCGTAATAGGAGGAGTAGTATCAGCTATACTTAGTGTACTATATTATAGATTACTAATGTATATAGTATATAAAGATAAAAAAAATGTGGAGGAATGTTAAATGGGATTAAATGGTGTATATTATGACGAAGTAAAATACTGGAATGCACGTAAAAATCCAGTATCACCAGATGGACGAAAAGAAGTTGTTACATGGATCACACACCACTTAAAGGGAGCTGAGTCTATATTAGACTTTGGGCCAGGTATAGGTGGAACATTTTCTGCTTATCACAATGCAAAACAAGTAAATACTGTTGATATTTCTACATTATATTATGATCAGTTATGTAAAGAAGCAAAAAAGTACCCATTTAAGTTATCCACACTACTTTTATCTCAACCAGAAGATGCTACACATTTACCATTTGAGACAAATTCACATGATTTTGCGGTTACTAGTCAAGTAATTCTTCATATGAAACCTCATTATGTCAATGAAGTTCTGATTGAATTAGGCCGTATTGCAAAAGAAGTTGCAGTTATCACATATATGGATCCAAAATTTGAATATGACACTAGTAATACAAGTTATCCAAAAGATAGATATTGTTTTAACTATAATATACCCAAAATGTGTAAAGATCTCAAACTAATAACTAGGAATGTAAAATTTGAACGTAGAAATGTGTGGTTAATTTATTCAAAAATAGAAAGAACTGGGGAGATATATTAAATGGGAAAGCTTAAATGTAAATGTGGATTACCTGCGCATGTTATGATAAAAGCAAAAGCATATTGTTTAAAATGTGCTCCTAAACCAGAACCTAAACCAGAAAAGGCAGTAAAACCGAAGGAACGTCCAAAACCACCAGCTAACAGGGTAATAAAAAAGAATAAACAATCTATAGAATCATGTATAGATAAAATTGGCCCAAAAATAAAACCCACGCCGCCCACACCACCAAAAAAGAAGCCGTGGTGGAAAAGATTGTTTGGTATTTAATAATTATTTGAAGCAGAGGCGTACTTAAAATGAAAAAGCCAGAACCAGTAAAAGAACCAGATTTAACAAAACTAAAAGAAATAACGAGTGAGTTTATCAATAGTATTATAGATGAAACGTGTTCAAAAGAAAATTATGCTGGGGTAGCTCAATATTGTATATTTGTAGTTGCTATGAAAACAATTTATGGGGATGACGTATTTACATGGATACGTGATAACGAATAGTATAATTATTTGAAACAGGAGTATTTAAAATGAGTGTATTACAAATAGCAATACTAATTCATGTAGTAGGGTTTATAATACATATAGGATTCTTTAGATTCTTTGAGAATTTCTATAAATACATAAAGGACCGTGTAGGCGTAATACCTACAGCTTGGTGCTTTCTATGGCCTATATGTTGGTTTGGACTTATTATTTACTATATAGTTGAAGGCATAATAAAAGGAACACAGCTTATTTACTATTCAGTAGAATATATCGTTAGCGGACAATGGAACTATGAATAACCATTTTTACCCGCGCTAATTTCTGTATGTGACTACTGAGTAGTGTGTGTTATCGTGGTGTTAAGTGCTTTACCATATATTTAAAAACAGAAATAAACAAGGAAAAATTCAAGGCACCGTGGTCGGCGAGCTTAAAAACTAAAACAAAACCTAGCAAAACCCCAAAAATATTCTATAATAACTATGAAAAAAATTTGGAGGATATAGAATGACAGACAACCAGGACAAGGACAAGGATGCTAAGGATAAAGAACTTTTAGAAAAAATATTTTGTTTGGAATCAGAAGAAGAACCACAATCTTGGCAAGCCTGGAAGGCAGGTGAATCGGATTATAAGCCTTTTAGTTTGCAGTTCAGTGGGTGTAATAAAGATGGCAGTCTATTCTTGGAAAAATGCCACGTTTGTGGGCATGAACTGTTAATGTGTAAGAAATATGGAGGGCAGTGTATCAGCAGTAAATGCCGTGAGGCACGAATTGAGGAAAAGGAGAAATAGAAATGAATATATTTGGATGGAGAAGTGATGCGGTAATGGCGCTTAAAGTATGTAATGATGAATTAAGAAGATTACATAAGTTATTAGGTAGTAATCATTTAGATTTTGATATGACTAAAACAGAATTAATGGATCGAATTGTAAAACTGCAAGATACTGTAAACGAGGGTGTAAGAAAACTCTGTGGTTTAGAATATTAATGGTTCGCCAATTGAGGTTAGATAAAGTTAAATAGGGAGAATAAAAATGGAACCAAGCAGTACATATTTAGTGTTGTCTTATGTTGGGCCACTTTGTGGAATCGTGGGGTTTATAATTACACCCGGGTTAACCCATATTAGGCCATGGTTAATGGAAAAGCTTAATCCATCCAAGAAAGCACTAACTGAATCAATGTTATCTAAGAATTATAACACCATGTCACCAACAGAATTGTTACAAGAAAAAGTGGTTTTTGATAATAATTATAGGTTTGATTTACGAGCAAAAATTCGTGCTTGTAAAAAAGAATTGAATATAGCTAGCCTACAATATCTAAAAAACATGGTGGTTAATTAATGATTTATTTTATTGATGGTGCTTTAATAGCTGAGCAAGGAGAAGTTAGAGTCTATGATATGGAAGGCCTTAAGTATCTTGAAATAGGTCCTGGGCATAATCTTTGGATGGTTGAAAGTGAAATAGAGGAATTATCTCAACAAATAGGGAATTCCCCGCATGGAAAATGTTTAGAGGTAGGACTAGGTCTTGGAATAGCTTCGAAATATATTCTATCATTTTCTGAAGTAGAATCTCTTACTACTGTTGAAATAAACCCAGATGTTATTACTGTACAAGCATGGGTCAATGAAATAAATGATCCTAGACATAAAGTAATAAATATGAATGGATTAGATTTTATATTACAATCAGAAGAAAAATATGACTTTATATTTTTCGATCACTATTCTATAATAGATGAAGAAACTTTGAATATATTAGATATTTATATAAAAGCAGCGAAAAAAATACTGGCTAATGGGGGTACAATGTTAGGATGGTTTGACCCCTTTACGCCGGAAGAAAGTGCAAATATATTTTTTGGTATTTTTAAAAACCCTGTATACTAACAGGCTAATAAACAAAAGGAGAAATAAGAAATGGCAAAAATTAAAGATGTAAAATTAAGTTTTCCGCCTTCACCATCGACAGACGTTGTGAGTTATAAGATTTATATTGAAGCAGTGCCAACTGAGGTAACCCACGATTCTCAAAGTTATGATCTTGGAGACAACACCACTGACATCCTATTAAATACAATTCTTGGGACTATAGATGGGGTATTTAACTTAGGTGTAGTTGCCGTAGATGATGTGGGCAATGAGTCTGATTTTAGTTTGTTAAGCGACGTCCCTTTAGATTTCGTCCCTCCGGAACCACCTGGGGCACTTACCATTACATTATCATAACAGGTATAGTTGCCGCAATAATAGCGGCAGCTATACTTTTATTTTAGTATCTGGGAGGGACTATTTATGAAAAAACTGATAAAAATATCTCTCATAATAAGTCTTATTGTATTTTTTATAGCAACCCCTGTATTGTCAGCAGTTAAATACGATTATGTAACTTATTATATGCTAACAAGTGACAACATTACTGTAGCATGGGATAATGATAATGCGGGAACAATACTATTTGATCTAAATATTAAACGGGTTGAATGGGATGAGGTAGTTAATACATATATAAATATAGAAGCTACTGAATACACTATTACTCTACCAAGAGCTGGGCTATATACTATTATGGTTAGAGCTAAAAGATCCCTTACAACAGCAGAAACTACTTTTGTAAATGGAATGGACAGAGCGGCGTTGTTACAATTTATTCAAGATAATAATATAGCAGCCGATGTGGGAGATACTACTAATTTAACAGACCAAGAAATAAAAGACGCAATTATAGCAGCTGGAAAAGCGAGCACTTGGGCTGAGTCAATAACACACGGTCAAGTAGACGGGGTTGCTCGAGGTTGGTGGTTATATGGATATATTGCAAAACCAGGCCCAATTATTATTGGAAGTACTAGGGAATTAGTACAGGTTGATACTGTGTGGATAAAAGGTAATTGGACAAGCCTGTAGGGGATTTTTAATTTTGAAGCTAAAAGCAAGTAGATATTATCAGAACATGATCCAATTAATAGGATCTAGTGCGGAAATCATTCTTTTTCTCGGCGGATTTTTCATGGGTAAAGAAATGTTTGTAATTGCTTTTGCTTTATTGGGATTGCGGGTTATAAGTAAAGTTGCTATTTCAGAGTTTATGTATAAAAGAATGGCAGCACAAATAAAAGAAGGAAAACCAGATCAGTGAAAATATGTTGGGATAATTTGGAAAAACTTATATATAGGCCTGTTAGGGGTGAATGGCAGAATAGGAAGCAAAAAAATACTTTCTATATTTATAAAGATGTTTGTAAAACTTGCGAGGATCCATTTTTAACACATAAAGGTAAAAGAGGAATTTTTTGCAGTAAATCTTGTGCACAAATCGGAGAAAATAATCCACAGTATAATAAAAAACGATCTGAAAAACATAGAAAAGGATTGAGCGAATCAAATAAAGATAAAATTATATCAGAAAAAACTAAGAAAAAAATTAGTAAAGCATTAATTGGCAAAACCCCTTCTGAAAAAACAAGAAAAAAACTAAGTGAAGCGAAGATTGGTGAAAACCATTGGAATTGGCAAGGTGGAATCTCCTGTGAACCATATTGTGGTAGTTGGTTAGATAAAGAATTCAAAATGGATATAAAGGACATAGATAATAATGTATGCCAAAGTTGTGGTATTACAAGGATGATTAGTTTGAAAGTTTTTTCTGAAAATTTATCTATTCACCATATAAATTATGACAAGAAGGATTGTAAACCATTCAATTTAGTAACATTGTGCCGTTCTTGTAATTCAAAAGCAAATTATAATAGAGATTATTGGCAAACTTATTATATTAAAATTAAACAGAAGGAAATTTAAAAATGGATAAAATTATATTATTAAATAGTGATTACTCGTTTTTAAATATTGTTGACTGGAAGAAATCTTTCGCTTTATTAATAAAGAATAAAGTCGAGGTGTTGAAATATAGCACCGGTGTGATTAAAACTGCAGCGGGTAAATTTTTGAAAGTACCATTAATTATAAGGTTAATAAAATTAATCAGAACTATATACCGAACAAAGGTACCTTTTTCCAAGAAAAATGTACTTATTCGAGACGGGTTTAAATGTTCATATTGTGGTATGACAAAAGGTAGACTTACGATTGACCATGTGTTTCCAAAATCAAGAGGAGGAAAATCCACATTTGAAAATTGTACCGCGGCTTGCAAAAAGTGTAATAATAAAAAAGAAAATTTGACGTGTTTAGAATCAAAAATGTTTCCTAATACAAAATTAGTTGCTCCTACTATATCAGAATTTTTAAGAATGAAAATGCAAACACTTGGTATTGATAATGTTCTTAAAGAGTTATGGGGCGAAATATAAGGAGAATCTAAATGAAAAAACTATTAATGTTAGGATTAGTATTAGTATTCGCATTTGGAATTACTTTTATTAGCGGCGCATCAGATCAAAATAAGGTTGAAAAACTGATGTCAACTATAAAGTCAGGAGAAGTTAATCTCTGGAATGATGTTGGTAATAAAGTAATACGCATTCATGAGAATACGGGTAATCATGACCACTTTAAAACCACGTACAAAAGACATTATGCTATTATAGACAGGGGCCCAAGCGGTGATGAATGTTTAACTATTGTAGTAAGGGATTACCAAGAATATTATACATCGCATGATGCTAGAGGATTTATATTAATAGCCTTAGTTGATTACGACAAGGATGGGAAAGTAGACGATTGGCGTAAAGATTACGTAATATTACTGGATGAGTCTACTATTTTGATACCTCGTTATCCAGAAGGATATTTAAATCAAGATTGGTTTAAACTTACACAAGAAGAAGTGCAGAAAATATTTGATGCGGAATTAGATTACATTTTGGATAATATTGACAAAGCTAAAAAAGGATAATAGGGGGTAAAAAATGCTAATACCTGGGATAATAGTTGGAGCTATAGTTATTGTAGCGGCAATAGTAATATTTATAGTTAAAAAGAAAAATAATGGTGGGGATGATTATGAGTATGATGGTGATTATGATGTTAAGATAACCCCAGATACTTCAGACAGGCCCCCTAGAAAAAAAGCATTATTAGTGGGGATTAATAACTATATGGAGCCAGGCAATGATTTACTGGGGTGTGTAAATGATACAGAAACAATGTATAGTTTGTTGATTAATCAATTTAAATTTGATCCAGCAAATATACGTATTCTAGTAGATGAAAGAGCTACTAAAAAAGGAATTCTAGAAAGATTGGAGTGGTTGCTTGATAAATATAAGATAGGAGACGAATTGGTGTTTCATTATTCAGGCCACGGTAGTCAAGTTAGAGATAGAAACGGTGATGAGTTGGATGATCAGTTAGATGAAATTCTATGTCCACATGATTTGAATTGGGATGATCCTTTAACCGATGATTATCTTGGTATTTTATTCAAACAAATACCAGAAGGTGTTTATCTAACCATGCTGTGTGATTCTTGCCATAGTGGTACTATAACTAAAAACATATCTGATATTCATAGGGCTAAATCAAAAAGTATTTTACCACCATTTGATATAAGAGCAAGATCTTTATATAGAATACTACCTAAAAATAAAATGGGTAGAAAAAATAAGGATATAGCGACACAAAGACACGTATTAATGTCTGGATGTAAAGATTCCCAAACCTCTTCTGATAACTATATTAATGGCAAGTATCAAGGCGCATTTACATGGGCATTGGGTACAGTTATTAAAAATAATCCTGATACTACATGGGTAAAAGCCCATGAAGATACAGTGAACTTACTGAGTGATTATAGTCAGGATCCTCAACTTAGCGGTGACGCTAATGTGATTTTACGTAAAGTATTTGGAGGATAAACAACTGATTTTATAGAGATTGTCAGGTCGGCGGTCTCTATGCCTGGTATTCCATAAAAGAACTTCGCTACCGGGGGAGCAGTTGTGCAGCTGCTCCCCTACTTTTTTATCTAGCAAAATCTTAATTTTATTCTATAATATACATAACGACCACGATATAGGAGAATAAAATATGCCAAAGACAAATTCAGCGAAGTGTGTTAACTGTGATTTTGTATTACGTACTGCAACTAGCGGTGAAATAGGTGAAGAATACGCTTCTTGCCCGGAATGTGGTGATAAGTTATTCTATTCAGTAGATATTTCAGACCGAAAAAAAATTATGGCGCAATGGAAAGCGCAGAAAATGTTAATTAAAGACAGTTATAAACTTCTTGAAGAAGTAAAAGATCCAGTAGAAATAAGTTTAGTAGAAGAAGATGTCGAAAAATTAGAAAAACTTATGAAGAACACACAAAAAGCATATCTAAAGGAGCTAAAAAGAGTATAAATGTTTTATACTAAAGGATGCGAAGGATGCAGAAGGAAAAGTGTAGGCCCAATAGGTATTTGTGTTGTATGCAGATATTGTACAAATGATTGGCGCTTGCTAGATCTCAATACTAGTCATAAAGAATATGAGGAAACAAATGTTAGAAAAAATACAAGAAAAATTTTACAAAAAAATAAGAGAGGGTCTATTAGACCAAACTAGTGTAGAAATCCCATTCAAACATTTTTTGATGGAGTGGTTCCCCAACCAGAGAGTAGATGATCAAGTTTTTACCAAAGCCTTGTTAAATTTTGACAAAAAATATAACTTAGACCATATAGTTATTCTAAGCGGTAAAGGGGCTATGGCAGTTAGGTTTTGGTGGCAAAAAGATAGAATAGTAGAGGGCGAAAATGCCTGATATAGTTATACTACCTTCCAAAAGAGAAATGGAACAACTAAGAAGATTGTTAATAAAATATCGTAATCACGATACTGATGATTATGAAATAGAAGAATTAATAACTACTATGATGGCTGAAACATTTAGGTTAGCTAAAATAGTGGTAAAATTTGCGGAGGATTAAAAAATAATGCCATATGTGAAACAAGAAGAAAGGCCAAGATTGGATAAAGTGGTACAAGCCATGGTAGACGCAAAAATAAAAGCAAACGGAGATCTTAATTATGTTTTGTTTAAATTCTGTAGAGGAAATGTAAAACCAGGGTACGGTAATTACAAAAATTATTGCGCCGAATTAAGACAATGCGCTACAGAAATAGAGAGGCGGATATTAGGGCCTTACGAGAACATTAAAATGATTGAAAATGGAGATGTATAATGCCTAAAAGAAAAGACGCTAAACTTTCATTTCCACCATCGCCTTCAAAAGATGTCATAGGATATAAGCTCTACATTGAAACATCGCCAACTGAAGTAACATACGACTCTCCAAGCCACTATCTTAGACGTAATACCAGTGTTAGGTTATATAAGATACTTGGAGTAGTAGATGGAGTATTTAATATAGGTGTAGTTGCGGTAGATGATGCTGGTAATGAATCTAATTTTAGTTTACTATACAATGTACATTTAGATTTTATATCACCGTTTATGAAAAAAATAGCTATAATTATAACACGGGTACTTAATTGGTTTAAAGGAGATGATAATGACTAAAAAAGAATCTAATCCGGTACCGCTTAATACTAAGAAACCCCCAGTGCCGCCTGCTCCTCCAGAGAAGAGAATTATTAACGAGGATAAGTATTGGGGGAATAATAAAAAGAAGAAAACAGTTATAAAACTAGAAAACGATGAAGCAGCGTTTATTATGAATTCAAAACAAGATATCAAATTTGTTTTTCCGGACATGGGTGATGAGGATAATGTACCAGAGTATATACAGTTTATGTCAGCCCTTATGGTTGTATGTACAACGGATAAAGAGGTAATAGAGCTGATATGGGAAAAGTTCCATAAACTTATAGAAGAGGAGAATTAAATGAAAAAATTATTATTAGTTTTAGTGCTTTTTGTATTTGGATGTGCGGTATTACAATATAAATCTTATAAACTTGAAGATAACATAGTACCTAACGAACGTATAGATAAAGTACTTGCATCAGAAAATAGGGTTCTAGCTAAAAGATATGGGGTCAGGTTTATTTTTGAAAACGGCAATACTACAAAAATAGGTTTATATAAAATAGTAATAGGGGAGAATGAAACCTTAGACATGTTTGGCCTTAATGGATTACAAAGAATACACCAGAAAAACAGGGCTCGAGGATTTGCTGGTACTTTACTAGTCCCAATTGAATCTTCAAACGCTTGGAAAATTGTTGAAGTTAGACGCCCTAAATATACAGGTGAACCCCACGAGGATAGAAAGTTGTCAGAGAGGGTAGTTCAAAAAAAGGGCTTACCAAACCCACTTAACATAATACCAATAGAGTTATTTGAACGCATTGAAAGTGTCGTTACATATGAGAACGGGGCTTACACGGTAATTTATATAATACCAGAAACAAGTCTGGACGATATCGGTAAATTGTTTGGGTTTATAGTAAAATATAAGGAGAATTAAAATGTCGTTGATAGATTTAATAGAATCAACATTGATAATACCCTTAAGAGAGGTGGTTAAAGACAGTGAAATTGAATATTTAGGATTACCGTATACTGACAATGATCCGGCTGTAGAAGATTGGAGAGCTGAAATATCCAATATGATAGCCGTTGATTTAACTAAGCGGGGTAGAATTATCTTTGCTCCTATAAGTGCTTGGCACCACCTCGCTAGAAAGTATAAATTACCAGGAACGTTTGAATACTGGTTGAAACTCGACGAGGAGTTTATCAAAGCCAGTAAAAAACTTCTTATCATTACCCTTCCAGGTTGGAGAGAGTCCAAAGGGGTAACTGGAGAAATAAAATTAGCTGAAAAGTATAATGTTCCTATAGGATATATAAATCCAAAACCTTATATAAAACGAATGGAGGAACAAAATGCCGACACTGTGTGAGCCAGGATGTACACCGTTATGTGATTTTTGTAAACACTATAATTTTAATGGCGACAAATTAGGCCGATACACTGGAAATGGCCGATGTATTTTACATGACGAGCCGTCAGAACCATATGACTATTGTGAAGAAGATTTTTATTGCTTTCTTGCAGATAAAGAAAAGGAGAATTAATATGCCAAGACCGGGAAAGATTACTTTAGAATCAGGAGCAACTCATTTCTACTGCGATGGGTGTGGTAATACTAAACCCGTCAAACAAGGAGTTTACAAAGGTTTAATAGCACATAGTAATGGGGATGATACTACATCTGAACATTATGTTGTATGGAAATTACTTTGTAAAGCGTGTTATACAGGAATAAAAGAGGAAGTAAAAGATAAAAAGAGTGAAAGGAAAACCAAAACAAGATAATTAAAGGAGAATTAAATGAGATGTACGATATGTGGAGCCAAGCTTATAGCTTGTGAGGACGGAACAGTATCAACCCTGGTTGGATACTACTCTCCCCCCGACCATGATCATGATGACAATTGTTTAAAAAGAGTATATTTTTGTGAAAACAACCACGCACAAATAATAGCCAAACGACGTAGATGTCCAAACCCAGATTGTAATTGGGTAGGCAAAGAGGATTGTTTTTGTCATGATGGTAAAAAAGTGGACGAATGGCCAGAAGTAGATGAAGTACGACCGGCATGGTGGAAAAATAAAGCAGATAATAAGGAGAAGGAAAATGGATAATCCTAAGAAAAGACATTATATTTATTTAGCTGGTAACATCAGCGAGGACAACCGTACTTATGAATGGCGAGAAGATTTTACAAACTTAATGGAAGACATACCAAATGCGGTTATTGTAAATCCATGTGCTAATAAGTTCAATCAAGCTATGAAAGACGCCGCAGATAGTGGGCTTGCTTTTACAAAAGAAGCTAAGAAAAGATCTCAGAAAATTCTGCGAGCTAAAGATTATCAGTTAGTTAAAATGTGTAGTGTAGTAGTAGTTAATTTAGAACTGGTTGGTGTAGAAAAGCCGTTAATAGGCACAATACAAGAATTATGTTGGGCTAGAGATATTTTTTACATACCGGTTCTGGCCATCTGTGGTAAAGAACCTAACATTTATACTGAACATCCTTGGATAGATGAGTGTGTCTCAGCCAAGACTGAAACAGCGAAAGAAGCTGTTGAAATGATTAAAACTTTTTTCTTGGAGTATTAAAATGAATAATATAGAGAAAATGGAAAAAATAAGATTTATAAATAGGTATTTGCGAGATTTTACAGAAGACCAGTCTAACACAATAGATAAGTTAAGCGCTAAAATAGCTGATGAATCATTTAAAGATTTATGTGAGGAGTACGATCAGTGTAATGTGTGTGGAAAACCTTTGGATCCTAATGCGCGTATGACCATTAAGGAGCGCTATCCAAGCACGTTATTTAGAGAAATACGTATAAAGGCTTGCCCTGATAAACTATGTAAATATAATAAACGTTTGGCAGATAGGTATGAAAACTAAAAAAGACATATTATATAGCTATAATCATACAAGAGAACGTATGGAAGAACGATATGGCATCCACATAGATGTTAAGGACTACGCTGAGATGTGTGAGCGCGTAGATAAGAAGAAGGATGTTAAATTTATCTCGGAAGAAAGACTCCAACAGGTATATGATATGTCCTTTAAATGTTTGACATGCCCTACAAAAATTGTAAGGGTGGTGTGGAGTAGGGCTAATAGGTGTATCAAAACTGTTTTACCTATGGAGGATTAAAATGGGAATTAAAAAAGATAGGTTATTGAGACTAGGGCATAAACTACTACCGTTGAAAATCAAGAGATTATTAGTCAAGCATAAAGTAGTGAGGGGTATAGACAACACTAGAGCATTAGTATATGATGATAATGATGTTATAGAGTTCTACCTACCAGGATTTAACGATGGCGGGCTTGTGGAACCATTTAAACACATAATGTGCCTTTATGATGCATATCTCAAGGACGATCCTTGGTGGCATTTTATTTATGAAGGTGATTATGCATTGATTAGATGTTCTTATAAGTATGCTAAGGACTTAGAAAAATATTTCGCTAAACATGATATAGAACACAAACCCATAACTTGGTGGAGAGAAGGTACTCATGTAACCGCGCTTTATAAGGACGTGTTTAAAGAAATTTTTCATTGGACTTCTGTATTAACAATAGAAATGGCTAAAAATGAAGAGAGAAATTTTTATATTGCTCAATCTGCTGATCGAATTGTTCATATATTTTTACTACAAGCTATTTATTTAGCTGATATAAATGGAGATTTAGAAGTATTAAGAAAAATGGGTTACGGAATCCAGTACTGGGAAGCAGAACAGATGTCTCATCTTGCCAAATTCAGGGCTTATAATATAGGAAAAGTAGATGGACATAACCAGCTCCAAGATCATTGGAAGAAAATAGATGAACAAAAAAGGAAGGAAAGAAGTCAGAATAAAAAAGATGTCTAGCAAATTTGAAAAAGTATTCTATAATATTTATGCGTGTAAACGCTCCATAGTTAAGACTCAACATTTTACCGTGTAGGTTATCAATATAAAGGAGATTCCGACTACGGAGCTATAATACAAGTCAGGAGGCATATATGGATATTCAAACAGGTGATATCCTATTAACATCTAAGAAATCCTTAATAGTATGGTTTATGAATTTATTTCAAAAGGATCCATGTTGGTGGGGGCATGTTTTGGTAGCTAAAGATAATGTGGATGCGTGGGAATCTAATTATGTGTTGAAAGAATCAAATATAGCAAAAGTTCTTAAGAAACATAAATATTATAAAATAATAAGAAAAAAGGACTTAACTGAAGATCAAAAAGAAGAAATGCGTGAAACAGCGCCAGATCTATTGGGGTACCCATACGGTGTAGGGCGTATATTTTTGCAAATATTAGACCACATTTTCCACACAGATTGGTTTACTAGGTTGGATGATAGAGAGTATATTCAGGTATGTTCGAGTTATGCCGCTTGGATATATAAAACAGCTTGTGAGTACGAATTTAACGGGGTTTATTGGACATCGTGTGACCCAGATGATATAGAGGATGATCAACTACGTTATCCAGAAAGATGGGAAATTATAGGAGAACGTAGTATTAGGAGGAAATAATGGCGAATTTTGAACAGGCTTATACTATTACATTGGGGCACGAGGGCGGATATGGTAATGACCCTGATGATGTTGGTGCCGAGACTTATAAAGGGGTTGCAAGAGCTTACTACCCAGATTGGCCTGGATGGGTTATAATTGAAGCTGCTAAACGGGGACCTAATTTTCCTAATAATTTGACAAATAATATTAATCTAAACACAATGATAAAGAGCTTTTACAAGGAAAATTACTGGAACTTGTTCTGGGGAAACCGAATCTCGAATCAATCAGTCGCAAACGAGCTATTTGATACTGGTGTTAATATGGGTGTGGGGCGTGCTGTAAAATATTTACAAAGATCTCTGAATGTGTTAAACAGAAATCAAAAAAATTATCCAGATATAGTAGAAGACGGTGTTTTTGGTTTAAACACAATGAATACTTTGAATAAATATTTAGCCACAGATGATGAATCGTTTTTACTGAAAATTATGAACATTTTACAAGGAATGCATTATATTGATTACATGACTAAAAGTTCAATACAAGAGAAATATGCACGTGGCTGGCTGAAGCGCGTGAATATAACTAAAAACTAATAGGAGAATATAATGACATTTAACTATGGGGGAATATACGATGCCTTTTAAGTGAATCTAACTTAGGGGGTGTTATATGTATACTGTAACGCAGTATAAGGTCGAAATCAGGTTAATAAACCGTGATGGAGTAGTTGGGGTTTATCCTGATTACGATGCATTTTTGGATAGTGTTTCTTACTGGTTTGTAAAAGAACACATAGTAACCACTTTAAAAGAGTGGCCAGTTGATTGGTATCTTAGATGGGTATTTGGGAAAAAACCAGATTTTTATATTGTAAGAGATGAGTTCGGAAGTGTTTTCACTTCCACCGAAATTCTCGAAGACAAGTTCGATAAGAATAAAAAGAAATCTTCTTTGGAACAGTGGTTTCTTAAAAAACATGATTTTACTTACAGAAAAACTCCAGTGCCTTTTACTGGAAAAAGAAAATGGAGATTTAGCAACTCTTACAAAACTCCTCGCCATGCTCAAGAAAGAAAATGGAACATGGCCCACAAGGGGTATGTCAGAGGAAAACGAAATTCAAAATACCTTCCTGATCCTTGGGATGATTATCCAAGAAGCGATATTTATGACAAAAACTGGAAAAGACAGAGGAAAACACAATGGAAATAAGCTGGGATAGTTTAGTTGGTAGAACACTAGCTTGCCAAGCTGGAAACGTGGGTTCGAGTCCCGCTCCTCGCTCCATATTATAAAAGGAGTTTTAAATGACATAGGTAAAACGATTAGATGGGTTGTAGATTATTAGAGGGCCTCCGTAATTTATTTTCTTTGTAATGTTAAACATACTAAAGGAGATAAATTATGAAAACTAAAAGATTAGAACTAAAACAATGGTTAAAATATGAGAGCCTCCGAATAAAGGAAACAAGAATTAAACATAAAAATAGTCAAAGGCTGAACAATAATAATGATTTAATGTGGCCTTTGTGTGAAATGTCCAGAGATTACAGACATCACCACATTGCTTATTCGGAACTAAGAGGCCACACAAGATCGGAAATAGAAAACCCCCGTGAAGATAATTTACCCAACGAAGATTGGATTTTATCAATAAAAAAGAAGTATTTTGATGAGCAAGAGACTTTACGTAATAGTGCGTAAGGACTTATCAGAATCATACAGAGCTGTACAGGCTGGTCATGCGGTAGCAGAATGGCTACTACATGACCAGACCTGGAAAAATGAAACGCTAATTTATTTAGGCGTTAGAGATGAAAAAGAACTTTCACGTTGGGCCGACAAATTAAATTTTAGAGACATTAGATGGGTTGGTTTTAAAGAACCGGATATTAATAATGAATTAACAGCTATTGCAGCTGTATGCAATGATGGAATATTTAATAAACTCAAATTATTATAAGCGCATGTCGCCAAATGGTTTAAGGCAGCGGGCCCTAACCCCGTAATTGGGGGTTCGAGTCCCCCCGTGCGCTCAATTAGCGGCTAACTAGGTATTTATATGGACAATAGTTACAAGAGAAAAAACATTTTTTTAGGTATGAATTGCAGTACTACTGCTAGTAAATTGAGAAAGATGTTATTATTTAAATATGTCAAACTTGCTGGCCATGATATATGTTATAGATGTGGCGAGAAAATTGAAAGTATTGATGATTTTAGTGTAGAGCATAAAAAACCATGGTTTTATGAAGATCCAAATTTGTTTTGGGACTTGAATAATGTAGCTTTCTCTCATATGAGGTGTAATAGGCCCCACAAACAACGTGGCGGTAATAAAGGTAGTACAGACCAAAGAAAAACTTACAAAAATAAATTGTGGTGTAATAGATGTAAAAAATTTTTAAGTAAAAATAAATTTAGCGATAACAAATATACATGGAGTGGTAAACAAAAGTGGTGTAAAAATTGTAGAAGTATTTATTACAAAAAGAAGCCTTCACTAAAGGCTCCATAAAATTAATTAAAGGAGAATTTTAATTATGGCAAGAAAAAAGAAAGCGGAAAAGGTAGAAGAAGTGGTACAAGAAGTAGCAGAAAGTACAGCTACAGCAGAAACTACTGAAGCAGAACAACAAGCAATAAGAGAACAGATACAACAAAAGCGTGTTGCTGATTGTACATTAGCAGTTCAAAAAGTATTACGAGAACATAATTGCGATTTCGATATAAATGTACTTTTGAGAGCTGGTCAAGTAATTCCTAGAATTGCTATTATGCCTGTAGAGATACTACAAGCTCAGCGAAATAGCCTGTATAAATAAGCGGGAATAGCTCAGTTGGCTAGAGCGTCAGCCTTCCAAGCTGAGGGTCGCGGGTTCGAGTCCCGTTTCCCGCTCCATAATGGGAGGTAGTTCAGTGGTAGAACGCCTGACTCTGAATCAGGAAGTCGGAGGTTCGACACCTCCTCTCCCAGCCAATACACATAAGGAGAAAACTTATGATCAAGTGGATTGCAATTGGAATAACATCTTTGGGTATGATAGTAGGAGGAATTTTCTATGTGGAAGATAGGTATTTTCACACAGATGAAGCTGAGGCTATGAATGCTACCATCGTGGAAAAAATAGTAAAAGTAAAAGAAGAAGTGTCTAAAGATACTTTGGAAACTTTCAAAGATGTACAACAATCATTTCAAGCTATGCAAAGAGATAATGATAATAATCGTTTAGAAGCTTTACGTGATCGTAAATATCTACTAGACAAGCAGCTTTTAGCAGCCCCAGACAATGAATTATTAAAAGAAAGAATAGAAATGTTGTGTAGACAAATAGAAAAATTAGAAAATAAGTTATACAACTAATAAACATGTTAGATATAGATCAATACATAACATTGTTTATACAGGTAAAAACAGAAGAACTAGAAGAATTCAAAAAGTATATTAAAACTTCTAAACTTCCTAAAAGAAAAACTTCTTATGCCGAGTGGGAAACAGTTTACCTAAATTGGGCAATGAAGCAAGAAGATAATATAGAAAAAAATAATAAAATGCACGAAATATATTTAAATGTGGATTAACTAACTATATAATAATAGAAGGTTTATTTACTGATTAAAGGAGATCATTATGAAACGGAGAGAATGGCATATGCAGGAAGAAAAATTTTTAATAGATAACTATGCTATTCTAACTATAAAAGAACTTAAAAACGGTTTGGAAGAACTTGCAAATAAAGACAGAAATGAAAGGTTCCCAAAAATAGTTAGAACACCTGATTCTATTAATGCCAAAATCAAAAGACTTAAAGCTAATAGCAAAATTGAAGGTCAAAAGGATGAAACAGCCGTGCAAAGGTCTTTAACACAGCGTAGAAAAGATGTATAGTTAATATGAATCATAAACTAATATTTATGCGGGATAATGAAAATTTAATTAAAAGAAATAGATGGGAATCACCTAGAACAGTCATGGTATTAAAATAATCTTATTAAACTAGGAGATTAACATGAGCGAAAATCAAGGGAATCTATGTAAAACGTGTCGCTGGAGATTTAGAAGAGTTTTCATACCTATACATCCAGAAGAATACGAGGATGCTGATGGTAATACTATGGTCGCTGGAGAAAATAATATAATTATTTCAAATCAATGTTTAGTAACAGAAATGGATATAGATGGGGAGGCGACTATAGAATGTTCTCATTTTATTGAAAGGGAAGAAAAAACAAGCGCCCTTTCTTTTTTCAAGCATATATAAATAAAAGGAATAGGAATTGAATGTGGTAGAATTTAATAAGAATCAAAAATTATTACCTGCTACAGATATAGACAAACAAAAATCTTACACGGGTGACAATTATGAGCAACGCACTCCTAAGTGGATTATGAAAAGTAGCGTATACATAGAAGCCTTCAAGGGCCCTAAAATTGTTTACGATTATTTGTGGCGAAGTATAATTAGAGCTCCAACAACTAATGATAGGTATAATGTATATGAAAATTATTATTGCCGCAATCAACTTGCTTGTGCGCCTAGTATTAAAACTATCGCAAAAAATTGTAATATCTCAGAGGGCAGTACTAAAAGATACTTAAATCATTTAAAAAAGTGTGGGCTTGTACAAAAGTTTACTACACCTTCTCAATACATACCTAAAGCACCTAAAGATAAGAAATATAACGATATTAAGAATATATATGTATTAGGATTTATTACATACGACAAAATAGAAGACAAAGATAAAGAAATAACTTTTTTAGAAGATTTATGTCGTAAAAGTCAATAGCCGGGCCAAATATGGCCTCGTGGCCGGGCCAAATATGGCCTGGGGCCCGGGCCAAATATGGCCTTAAAATAACTATAAGCTTTAATAAGTATAAATAATAATTATGTGCTGCGCACAAAAAACTCCTGCTTCAAAAGATTTTCTTTGTAGTAGAAAAGAAACAGTTATTGTTTAAAATTTTAATTTATAAATTTTTAGAATTACGGAGGAATTATTTATGAGCGTGCCTTATGTGATTGAAGGATCTGGAAATAAGGAAAAAGTATATGATTTGTATTCAAGGCTTTTAAAAGATAGGGTGGTATTTATAGGTAAAAGTTTTACTGAAGATTTGGCTAATTCGGTAGTAGCTCAGTTATTGTTTTTGGAGGCGGATAATTCTAGTGAAGATATTATAATTTATATTAATAGTCCTGGCGGATATGTATCTGCATCAACAGCTATTTTCGATACGATGAATTACATAAAACCAGATATAAGTACTATTTGTATAGGACATGCGGCAAGTGCAGCCGCATTTATTTTAGCATCTGGAACTAAAGGTAAGAGGTATGCTTTAAAGAACTCTAGAATTATGTTACACCAAGTTTCTGGTGGGGCTGGTGGTCACATAGAGGATATGAAGATAGCAGTTAAAGAAACAGAATTTCTGAATGATAAAATGATAGAAGAACTGGCTAAAATTACTAAGAAATCGGTTAAAAGAATTAAACAAGATTTAGATAGAGACTATTTTATGAGCGCCGAAGAAGCTAAAAAATATGGGATTATTGATGGTGTTTTAACTACAAGGGATTAGTTATGACTAAGATTAAGTATAATAAAGATAAATCTGGTAGAATTCTTATTGGGGGTGGTCCACGAGATATCCAATTGCGACAGCGTTTGTTACAGGCAGAAATGATTAAACGCGCAATAAACGACTCTGAAAGTAGTAAAATAAATACCGATGCTGTTAAATCCAAAGAACCAGTGATTGACTTATCCCAATATTTACCTTTGAGTGAGGTTAAAGAAAAGATATCTTTAGCAGTTGAGTTTACTAAAAAGAATGAAAAAGCGATGTACGAAATAGGTAATCAGAAGCTTATAGAAAAAGATTTAGAAATTGATAAACTTAAATCAGAACTGTCTATAAAAGAAGAGATATATATGAATTTACAAGTAAAAATGGATAGGATATATGAATCTATATCTAATGGGTCTATCAAGCCTTTGGTAGGTAGTAAGATGGGTAGGCCAGCATTAGAGGATGAGATATTTATAGATCCGCTTGAAAAGGATGCTGATACATATCTTGATTCACATATAAATATAGAAGAATACAAAGCTTCAGAAAAAACATCGGAGCGTGATATAAACACCGACTTGGATAAGCTAAGGAATCTATTAAAGTTATAAGGAGAAATTATTATGAGTATTAAAGGAGTAGGATTAGATATTGGTACTAGTACTATTATAGCTGCTACTATGAATGAAGAAGGATCCCCTGTTTATAAAAAACAGAGAGATGCTTTTTTCAAAATAACCCCTAAGTCAGAAGTTAACCGTAAAAGTATCCAGATGTCTTTAGAAGGACGTAAAGCTAATTTTATTATAGATGGTAACGATTTTTTTGTGGTAGGGCAGGACGCGTTATATATGGCTAATGAAAGGAATGTAGAAGCCAGACGCCCTATGAGTAGAGGTGTTTTATCTCCCCGAGAAAAATCTTCATTACCAATGCTTAAGCTTATAATTAAAAGCTTAATAGGGAAGAGTTCTGGAAGCGATAAACTTATTTTTTCTGTTCCAGCTGATCCTATAGATATTGGGTTTGATATTTTTTACCATGAAGCTATGATCAAAACATATTTAAAAGAAATGGGGTTTAATTCAGAGTCTTTAAACGAGGGATTTGCTATTGCTTTTTCAGAGCTGTTGGATGATAACTTATCTGGAATGTGTTTATCTTTTGGCGCAGGGATGGTTAATGCAATGGTTTGTTATGAAGGCGATCCTATAGTTCAGTTCTCTCTCACCAAAGCTGGCGATTGGATAGACACTAGTGTTGGTAAAGCTTTAGATTTAAATGCCTCTATGATTCAGATTGAAAAAGAAGAATCTAAAATGGATTTATTAAATCCAAAGGGTAAAATTCAGGAGGCACTTGTAGTTTATTATAATGTTCTTATGAATTATACTCTTGATAATATTGTTTATGAGTTAGAAAGGGCTAAGCTTCCATCTTTTAGAGAGCCGATTTCTATTGTGGTTTCAGGGGGACTAGTTTTAGCTGATAATTTTGTAGAGAAGTTTAAAGCAGAAGCAGAGACTAAGAAGTTTCCTTTTAAAATAAAAGAAATTCGTAAAGCAAAGGATCCGTTATATTGTGTAGCTCATGGATGCTTAATGGCATCTATTTTATAATAACTATCTAGCAAATTTAGTAAAATATTCTATAATATAAGTATGGGAAAGAAGAAATTAGAAATAGAATTTATTAGGTCTGAATTTAAGAAAGAGGGTTATAAACTTTTGACTACTGAATATATAAACAGTAAACAAAAGCTTGAATATATTTGTCCAAAAGGGCATAGACATTTTACCGTTTGGTCTAATTGGAAAGCCGGCCATAGATGCCCTTATTGTGATGGTCAAGGAAAACCAAGTATTAAAACTATTGGGAAGTTTTTTGAATCTGAGGATTATGAATTGCTTTCTGATAAGTATGTAAATGATTCTGGTAAACTTTTATATAAGTGTCCTGTAGGGCATATTCATAGTATGCGTTGGGGTAATTTTAGACATGGTAAAAGATGCCCAGAATGTGATAGAATAAAAAATTCCTTGAATAAGTCTGGAAATAAGCACTATAACTGGAAAGGTGGTATAACAAAGTTTAATAAAGAACTAAGAAATTTTGTCAAAAAGATAGGTTGGACTAGTGATGTATTTAAGCGTGATAATTACACATGTTGCAGGTGTGGTATCAGGGGGAGTTATTTAATAGCTCATCACATTATACCATTGAGTACTATAAGAAAAAAATTTAATATAAGTAGTTTAAAAGATGCTGAAAAATGTGAACTTATTTATGACGTATCTAACGGCGTTACGTTGTGTAGAGATTGTCATAAATTGATTCATGATAAATTTTATATTAGGAGGAATTTAGGATTATGTCTGAAGAAAGAGTTGCAGGAATCGTCAAGTGGTTTGTATGAGCCCTTCGTAAGAGAAATCTTACGTCGAAATCCCTCTAATTCAGGGAAAGCCCTAACGTTTAAAGCCGAGGGTAATCCTGAGCGAAGCCCTACTAAAGGGAACGTGCAACGATCAGTGGAGACACGTAGATTACAAGCGATTGGTAATTGAAACGGGGGAGACCTTAAAAGGTTTTGATATGATCTATTCTTATAGGAAACTATAAGCAGTTCTTAAAGAACGGCATAAAGAGTAGCGTCTTTATGTGAATGCCAAAAGTCAACGCAGAGAGGGGCTATGGATTTGTATTAAAAGAAGGGGATGAATCCACTGAATATTTTGTTCATTATAGCTATATTGATATGCAGGGCTATAAGACCCTACGAGCTGGACAGAAGGTTACCTTTGTATTGGTAGAAACCGACAAGGGTACCCAGGCTCAAGAAATAATCCCCGAGTAAAGGAGAGATTAATGCTTTTAGCAGAAGCAATAAGGGAAAAGGATTACATAAAAGAGTCTATAGACAGTCTTGAGTGGTATATACAAACTCTCATGGTTGTTCAAGATAAAACGGAATTTAAAATAAATAAAGCCTTAATTGAAGGCCGTTTGGAAGAATTAAAAGAATTGTATAAAAAATTTCAACAGTTTTCCGTTACTATAGCGAGGGCAAAGGCTAAAGCCTCGATTAAGGTAAACGACACTAAACTAAGTTTATTAGATGCGGTTTCTATCAAAGAGGTTATGAATTTAAAATTATCTAGTTTTGAACTGGTACTATCTTCTACAAATATTAAAGTTGGCAACGGTGTTTTATGTATTGATGTGGATGAGTTATTTAAAGAGATAGAAAACATAAAAATAGATATTAAAACCCTTGATTCAGAAATAGAATATGCATACTGGAATACAGAGGTTTCTTAATGCTTTTTAAGTATTGGATAGAGTTTGATGAGGACGGGGAAATAAAGGAGTTGTATAAATCTAAATATGAATGTAAGGTTCCGTGTAAAGAATATATAGTAAAACTAATTCCAATAGACAGGAAGAACGAAGAGCTAACAAAAGGTGCGGATGAAGCCGCTGAGTCGGCTAAACGAATTGTCAAGGGAATTAAAAAACTGGACACAGAAGTCCACAAAGCTATTAAAGATTTAAGGAGACTTAAGATATGATTATAGGAATAGTTGGTAAGGCTCGTAGTGGGAAGGATACTTTTGGAGAATATTTGATTGAATGTTTAAAGGAAAGACATAATAGATTTTTCAGACTTGTGGCGTTTGCCGCACAATTGAAAACTATGTGCAAACTTCATTTTGGGTTGTCTAACGATCAATTGTGGGGTGATAAAAAAGAGATAGAGGATAAAAGATTTCCTAGATACCCGAATATAAATTGGAGTGGAGCTACATTTAAATGTGGAACAGTTATGGAACCCCTTTGTTGCTGGACTCCTCGTGAAATTATGCAAGAATTAGGTAGTTTTTATAGAAGGGTAGACCATGATTTTTGGGTAAGGTCTCTTGATCAATATTTAAAAAGAATGATTCCGCAAGACGCTATAATTACAGATGTTAGACATATAAATGAATGTCAGTATGTCAAAAATAACGAGGGTATATTGATTAAAGTTATCAGGGAAGATGCTGATGAAATTCATGGAATGCAGCACGAGTCTGAAACAGCCCTTGATGATAGACCAGAGGGTTATTTTGATTTAACAGTGGTTAATAATTGGGGACTTAAAGAGCTCCAAGTAGCGGCTGAAGAGTCTTCGGACGCAATAATTATGATTGAGAATCTAATAAATAAAGGGAGGATTGTATAGAATGGCAAATAGTAAAGGGTGGTCTATTAGTATTTTACCAGAAGAAATTTCTGGTGCAGAAATTGTAAAAAGCGGTGATTATCGTTATGCAAGTGTAGGGGTTAAAAAAGGGGATAATGAATATATGCGGATTTCATATGAATGGAAGGGCAGCGATATACCTGAGTTTGTTTTAGGACTGATGAAATTTATGTCGTCAAGTGAGGATAAAGAAGAAATAGACAGGTTGAAAGAAGAACGGGCGGAAGAATACAAGGCATTAAAGGAAAGAATGTCAAAAAGTTAATCATGGCTGCTAAAATTATACCAATGACAAACAGAATATTTAGCAGGACATTAGTTTTGGGGCCTGCTGGTAAAAATAAACGTGGTCAATTGTTATGGGAATGTAAATGTGTTTGTGGTAATAAATTTATTACCCTTGGTGTGGAATTACGTAGGAAAAGAGTCAAAAGTTGTGGATGCTATAATAGAGAACAAAGTAGTAAATCGAATAGGGGCAAAGGTAATCCAAATTATAGGGGCGGGGTAAAGAAGAGAAACGTTCCTCTCTATGATACATATGCTTTACAAATTTTGTGTGCGGAGAAAGTTAGGCACAATAAAAAAGATTATAGCATTCTAGAAGTTAAATGTGCTTATTGTGGTAGATGGTTTGTACCTACTATATTAAATGTGCAAAATAGGATAAAGGCATTAAATAGTTCTGATGGACGAGAAAATAGATTTTATTGTTCTGATGGTTGTAAACTTATATGCCCTATTTATCGCAAAATTAAATATTCTGGAGATTTCATTAAATCTATTTCAAGAGAAGTTCAACCAGAATTAAGACAAATGGTTTTTGAAAGAGATGAATATTTGTGTCAACGATGTGGTGTTGGCGAAGAGTTGCATTGTCATCACATTACTGGGATTATGCAAAATCCTATAGAATCAGCCGATGTTGATAATTGCGTAACTTTATGTAAAAATTGTCATGAGTATATACATTCTCAACGTGGATGTACAAAATATGATTATAGATGTCATAACAGTGTTAAAGGAGAGATATAATGGCGCTGCCCGAATCTGCATTTCAAACACCTTACTGGATTAGATATAAAGAAGGGGCTACGTTATCAAGGGACAATAAGCTGAGATTTGCCGATATGGATTTGCAATACGATAGCCAGCCTAATCGTAGTTGGAGAAACAAGCCTCAACCGGGATATAATGCCCAGAGTCCAAGTATAACTGTAGATAGGGTTATTTTAAGTACAGATACCCCATACATTCGTGCTCGTTAGTATTGGGGTTTTTTTATTGAAAGGAGAATTAATATGGAATTAAAGGAAAGGTTAGAATTATTCAAGGAAGAACTAAATCTTATATCCAACACAGCTATTAGGGAATTTGTGGAAGCTTGCATAGAAGCTTCTCCTGATTATGTGTTTGAGGATTGCCCTTCAAGTTCAAGTGGAAAATATCATCCACTGGACGAGCTCGGCTCGGACGGGACGGTTCTACACACTAAACGTGTTTTTGCGTTGGCGTATGAACTAAGTAGAGGGCTTGATTGTGAGCATCATAGGGATGAGATATGCGCTGCTGCACTTTTGCATGATATGGCAAAACGGGGGTTAACAAATCCTGTGCATACAGTAAAAGATCATCCTCAAATAATGGCTAATTTGGTTGCTGAGGTTTATAAGGAAAGATTTAAAGATAAATTGAATAGAGAACCGGCTTTGATGATTTACTATGGTATTTTATACCATTATGGGCCGTGGAGTGGGAGAGATATAAAAAAACCTCTTTCTGAATATACACCAGAAGAATTGTGTGTATATGTGGCTGATTATGTGAGCAGTAAGAAGTTTGTGCATATAGACCATAAAAGGATAGGTAATTAAATGTGATGGATCGTAGATATATTCCAGAAGGTGGTATAAGAAAACACAATGAAAAGATACACAGAGAAAGTAAGATAGCTGATGATTACAAGAAGCTGCCTTTTGAATTTTCTAAACCGCCTAAAAATAAAAGACATGAATGGTTTGAATGTATTGAATGTGGGAGAATAATAGCATTGCCAGTAAATACGGTTATGTATGCTTGTACTGATTGTAAAAAAGCGACTAAGGTAGAAAAAATAAAGGGGTGAATTATGGAATGGCATGTATGGACTATAGCACAACAAAGGTATAAAAGGGTAAAGGAGTTTTTGGAAAGTTTGTCGGGGATTAGTGAGTATTTTTATCCTACAGTAATTAAAGAATACCAAACTAAATCTGGTAGAAAAACTAAGAACATCCCTCTATTTAGTAATTATATATTTATTAGATATGAATACAATGATTTCATACACGCTAAGATATCCAGTAACAATTGGATTAAAGATTATGTGGGTAAATGCTCACAGAAAGAGATGGAGGATGTTTTAATATTATCTAAAAAGAAATATGAGGATTTAGTGCCCACCAGTGAAATACAAAAAGGATACAGCTATAAGTTGATAGGAACACCGTTTAAAGATATGACTTGTACTGTAGTAGATATAGATGGGGACAAACTGGTTGTATCTGTAGAACTGTTTGGGTCAGGCAGGCTTATAAAGTGCTTAATTACTGATATTGACTTAGAAAGGTGATACAATGGAAGATATGGTTGTAGTTATTAAAAAGAGGGGCAGGCCGTTTGGCTACAAAGTAAGTGAGAGTACTAAAGATAAAATAGGTAATTGTAGATTAGGTACTCATCATTCTAAAGAAACTAAAGATAAGATCTCTAAATCTTTAATAGAATATTTTAGAAAAAGAAATTCGTTATCAACAAATATTGAACAGGAATATGGTTATATATCCAAAGAAATATTCGATTGGATTTATGATAACAAAGACGATATTGATGATATTGATTGTGTGATGACCGAAAGAAAACTTTCTTATTTAAGTCAATTGGAGTTGTGTTTGGGCAACGATATAGAAAATTTTTTTGGGCACAACGTTACTCCGGAATTTTTATTAATATTAAAGGAAGAAATAGAATCAATTTTTGGTAAAGACCGGGTCATAGAATTATGTTCTTTGTTGTAGAGGAGATGGTATGTTAAAGGGTAAGATCGGCCGACCGAAGAAAATACCCAAATTTAAAGATTTGTTAAGAAAAACTATCCCTGCTTCGGATATATTTGACGAGGGCGAGTTAGCTACTTATGAGGCGTTAGTAGGAATATATCTAAAGGATTTTGATGAGTCGCAATTAACTGCAAATGATATGGATGATATTATGTCTATAGCAATGAATAGGGTTTTAGAGATAAGATTACTTAAGGCTAGTAAAGGCGATGCTACAATGCTGGTGGATGCTTCACAGACTATAGAGCGCCTTAGAAAACAAACAGAAAAATTGAAAGAGAACTTAGCCGCTAGACGAAAGGATCGTATAGATCCTAAGAAGTACAGTGGGTTTTCTATCGTTGATATGGCTGTATCTTTTGATATGGATAAAAAGAGAGAGATAATGGAAAGAACATCTAAAATGTTGGTGGGAGAAGAAGAGGTTAAGGAATCGAAGCTTCTTATAGGTAACCGCAACGATGAGGGTGTTGATGTGGTAGAAGAGGAGTAGATTGGGTAATATAGATGTTTATGATAACATAGATCTTATTATGGATCAGGGTGCTTCTATGATCCAATATTATAGGACTGATCCTGTAGCTGCAGCTTATGATCTTTTGAATATAGACTTAGCCGCTATCCAAAGAGTTATATTACGTGATATGTGGTTTAAAAGTTTTGATATAACTGTTATGGGGCGCGGAGGAGGAAAAAGCCAAAGTGTAAATAACATGTCTTTTATTGATGGAGAAGGTTTATTTTATTTATATGAAAAATTTGATCCTATCCCCGAATTTTTGCGTGCAGAAGAAACTTTAGAAATAAGCTCTGATAAAACTATATATACGTCAGAGGGATTTAAGCCTGTAAAAAAAGTATCTTTAGAAAAAAAGATTGATGGGCTAAAGCTAACTACTCAATTAGGATTAGAAAATAAAGGCAGTGAGCACCACCCATTGCTCACTATTGATGAGAATGGTAATTTTTATTATAAGCAGTTACAAGATTTTAAAGTTGGTGATTATGTATGTATTCAACGCGGCCAAAGATCCTTTGGCGAAGATATTATATCAGACGATGATGCGTATTTGATAGGGTTGTTTATTGGTGATGGTATGATTAGTGATGAATATAGTCACCAAGATATAACTACTTCTGATGATTATATTAAAAGTTTTTGTACGGACTATTGTGAAAGAAATAATATACCATATAGAATAGATGAAGATAAAAGAACTGAGAGTACTATAAAAATAATATTTAAACAATTTGATTGGTTCTTTGATAAGTATCAAACTAAACGATGTCTGTCTTATTATAAAGAAGTTCCTAAGATTGTAAGGTGTGCAAATGAAAAAACACAAGTTCAATTTCTGCGAGGTCTTTTTGACACTGATGGCGGATTTGAAAAAAGAGGATCAGTCACGTTTTGTTCGGTGTCAGAAAAACTTGTAAAAGAAGTTCAAATGATGTTATTGAATTTTGGTATAATTAGTAGAAAGCGTAGAAAGAAAACAGATTCAGAATTTGGTAAAGCATTTATATTGACTATATCTGGTGAAGATATAGTAATGTTTTATGAATTAATTGAGTTTAATTTATGGCGCAAGCAAAGATTGTTAAAGGAGTATATTGAATCTAAAGAGTTTAACACTAACAAAAATATTATTCCATTTATTAAAAACACCGTTGTAAAAGAATTAGCTAATAAATATGGTAGTCAAACATCTTTCAGTAAATTATTTTCTGACAAGCGTTATAGATTTGATGACGGTAATAGAAAAAATTTGTCTTATGCTGTTTTAAATAAAATAGTGAATATCACAGAATTGTATAATGTAGATCCTGATATATACAATAAACTGCTCAGAATACGCAATAGAAATTATTATTTTGATGAAGTAGTCTCCGTAGAGAAATGGTCTGGGGACTGTTATGATTTTGAAATGGATATGGATGTTGAGCCAAATTATTTTTCTAATGGCTTCATATGTCATAATACGTTCTTATTAGGAGTTAATGCTGTACTGCATGCACTTTTATACCCAGGATATAGAGTAGGTTTAATTGGGCCTTCTTTCCGCCAAAGTAAAATGATCTTTTCAGAAGTTGAAAAGATTTATAATAGATCTCCTATACTAAGAGAAGCCTGTGCGAAAAAGCCTACTAGGGGATCAGACACTTGTTATTTACAATTTAGAGGCACAGATTACTCTAATGGTAGTTTTATTGAGGCATTACCTGTAGGCGTTGATGGGGCCAAGATTCGTGGTTCTCGTTTTTATTTGGTCCAAATAGATGAGATGGCACAGATGCCGACAGATATTATTGATTTGGTAATACGCCCTATGGGATCTGTATCACTTGAGCCTATGCAGCGTGTTAGGGAGCGCCAGCGCCAGGAAGAAATGATCAGAAAAGGTCTAGCAACCGAGGATGATTTTGTAGATGAAGGAGCTAATAAAATGATAATGACTTCATCGGGTTACTTTAAATTTAATCATATGTGGCGTAGAATGAAATCGTATTGGAAAGCTATTAAAGAAGAAGGAGAAAAGACTAAATACGCTGTACACCAAGTGCCATACCAATTATTGCCGCCAGGATTTCTTGATGAGGAGAATATTAAGGAAGCTCGCCGTACAATGTCTAGTATTGAATTTATGATGGAGTATGAAGCTGCTATGGTATCAGACAGCGATGGATTTTTTAAAGCATCAATGCTTGAAGACTGTACTATTGGCAGCACTTTTAGTATACGTCTTGTAGGTGAAAAGGGTAAAGAATATGTCTTAGGCATTGATCCTAATCAGGGAGGCAAAGCTTCTTGCGGTGTGATTATAATAGAGATAGGGACCCCACATAAGATTGTTTATGTTAAAGAATTGAAGAAAAAAACTACTCAAGATATGGTTATGGAATTTCAGAATCTTGTAGATGTATTTAATATTGTACGTATATTTATGGATTCTCAGGGCGGTGGAAAACCTATACGTGATTTGTTACAGGAAGGCTATAATAATCATATACCTATTTTAGACATGGATGATGAAACTACTAAAAGTACACAAGGCAAGCGTATTTTACAACTTATTAATCCCACACCTGCGTGGATAAATGATGCTAATTTTGATACCTTGGCTATGTTTGAACATAAAGATATTAGATTTCCAGCACTACCGTTATCATCAGATCCTATAGCTGAAAAACTTTATGAGGAAGTTAGGGTATTGAAATCACAATTATTAAATATAATTGTTACTCAAACCGCAAGAGGTGTAAGGCATTTTGATACACCTAAGAAAGGCCAGAACAAAGATTTATATTCAGCATTAGTACTTGCTGCTTGGGGTGTGCGTGAAATGACTAGAGAAGTTACTGAAATTGATATAATTTTAGAAGCTCAGGGTTTGATAAGACCGCATAAACAAGGAGCTAGGTTTAGTAAATCTGTACAAGGTTCTTCTATAAATAATTATCTAAAAGATGCTGTTTTAACTAAAATAAAATAATCTAACCATGTTTTAATAGAGGCGTATCCTCTATATTATATTAAGGAGATTTGTTATGGTAGATAATACTGTAGAGAAAGTAAAAGGACCGAAGTGGCCAGAAGGCCCGGAGATCATTTCTGAAACTGATGTAAGTACTAAAAACATTATTACTGTAAAAGATATGGTGGAACGTATACATACAAAAATAGATGATTTTGCTGATGGAGTTGATGAGGAATTTTTAAAAGAATCGGATGCCCAATTAAAAGCTAAAAAGCGTGGCAAAGGGTATTTTATAACCAATAACTACTATTGGGATATTTGGCTGCAAAAATTGTTTGCTCAAATGATTAGTGTTAAGATTTGGATTATAGCATTGATATCTATTTTACTTAAGCTGGCACTAATAACTAGTGTAGAGTTCGCTTCAATACTAGGAATTATCATGGCTTTGAAGGGGTCGTTCGCCGTTGCCGAAGTATGGAAAAAGAATGGTAATGGTAATGAGGATATAATAGATAAGGTTTAATATGTAATGAAATATAAATAGGGAGTACCTACATGGATTCTATGAAACTACAGAAAGTTACAGCTGATTTGAAGGAACAATACCCAGAGGTGGGCATTCAACAGATTGAAGTTGATGAAGCTACTGGAAAATCTACATTTTTCTTATTGCCTACGAAAAAGGTTTTAGCTACATTGCCCCCAGAAAAAGCTATTAATCTGCATGGAGCAGCTGAATTTGCCTCTACTTTGAGGAGAGATGTAATTGACCGATCTGTGTTAGATTTAATTAAAAAATCAGTTTCTGAAGAAGATCCTCACGCAATATTTAAGAGGGCTATAAAATATTATTATGAATCTGATTATTATGGTTCTCATATTGATATTTTAACAAATTTTGCATCCAAAGGGTTTGAGAATGACTTAGATGATGATAAAATTAAAGCATTTTATGATACTTGGAATTTTGATGTGAATTTTAAACAGATTATTGACTGGATATTTTTTGATTTATTTAGAGTTGGGATGGTAAGAACTTATAAGATTATAGGTAAATATGAGCCAGGTATTAGTTATTTATCCGCTATTCCAGGGGCTAAGAAAGCTAACGGCGATCTTAAAGAGATGTCAGAAAGAGCTGCTCGTATACATCAGAAAAGATTACAGAATCTTGAAGATAAGTTGAAGACCCTTGACGGGCGTAAAAAAGATGAAAGAGAGCTTAAAGAAGAGCTGGCGGCTAAAAAAAGAGTCTGGTCTAAAGGATTTATGCCGATAGCTTACACTATTTTAAATCCGCTTTTAGTTGAAATTGAAGGTAGTTTGTTATTTGATAAAACTAAAGTGACCTTAAAACCGTCAGACGAGCTTAAAAAATTACTTAAAAAACCTACTTCTGACCTCACAGAAGATGAAAAAACAGTTCTTAAGTTGTTGCCTTCAGATTTTAAGGCAGCTATTGAAAAGGGAGGCGGCGTTGTACTTGATCCGTTATTTGTGGGGGCTGTGGATTATAGAAAACAACCTTATGAGCGATATCCTAAACCTCGTGGTGTTAAAGTGTTTGATTCATTGGAATACAAAAATTCATTACGAGAAGCTGATTTGAGTACGCTAGATGGTATCACTAATTATATTTTGAAAATAACAGTTGGAAACGATGAATATCCTGTAACTGAGCAGACCCAGTTGGAAGCGGTAGCTCAATTATTTAACACCACTTCAAAATCTTTTGATGTGGTTTGGAACCATACTTTAGAGGTTGAAAAAATAGTATCACCTGAAATTGAAGCCGTTTTAGGACAGGATAAATATATGCAAGTCAATGAGGATATTAGCGGCGGTTTAGCTATGTCTAGGGCGCTAGTTGATGGTACTACAAATGTTAATCAAGGGGAAGCTGGGTTAATAGTTAAAACTGTTATAGAAGAAGTAAATTATGCAAGAAGCCAAGTAGAGATTTGGATATACAATGAATACAGGCAGATAGCAGAAGCTATGGGGTTTGACAGATTTCCTAAAGTTAGATGGGACAATACAGTATTACGTGATATTATATTGTACATGAGCACCATTTCTCAACTGGTTGATAGACGTATGTTATCTTATGAGACCGCTCTTGAGCAACTTGGATTTGATTATAGTAATGAATTTAATAACATGCAAAATGAGTTGCCATCAGTTTTGAAAGGTGTTTTGGGCATTTTGGGCAGCCCATTCCAACAATCAAAGACACAACCAGGACAGAAAGCTCCTACAGGCACACCATCAGATGGTAGACCAAAAGGACAGGTGCCGAAGAAAAAACAACCAAGCACTAATCCAAAAACTAAAACTAAGGTACCTAATCAATCGCCAAGTAATCAACCAAGCCCAAGTTCGCAGGCTGCGAGTTTGGATATAAAAACTTTGATTGTTGCTGCTGCGGAAATTATGGATGAAGAACAATTTAGGTCATTTTTAAAAGGATTTTCTACTGAATTAAGAAATGCCAATACTGAATAGTGGCAGATATTTATCTAACCATATTATAATAGGAACACTATCATTTTATTTTATTAGGGGGAGGACTTGATGTGGAACATAAATATAGCCCGGTAACACTAGAGGCTGAAATTAAACTTTTTGAGGGTACGGAGGAGCTCAGGCAGGAAGTTGCCTCAGTTGTAGCGTTTCCAGAGAATAAAACCCCAGACATGTTGTTCTTTTCTGGCATTTTCGTGTCGTCTGGAGAAAATCTAAATAAAGCGTTTTTTATGCCCTCCGAACTTGTAAAATCCCACCACACTATTAATAATAAGGCACTGGATGTTGAACATGATGAGACCCAAGTTGTTGGTCATATATATTCAAGTGCTTTTATAGATCGTAGCGGAAATAAACTTGAGGTTACCACTCTACAAGGTATGAATCAAGATGAACTTGAAAAGATGGATATAGATGTTATGATTGCAGGGATTGTATATAAAAGCAGGTTTCCAGAATTGTCTAAAGAAATTAAAGAAAGTAAATGGAAATTATCTATGGAAACCTATTTTCAAGATTATGATATAAAAATAGGAGACCTTATATTATCTAAAAAGGAAGCTGAGGCTTTGGGCTTGACCTCAGATAGTGTATTAGGGCGTGTAGCAAGAATTTTAAAAAAGGGAAAGGAAATAGCAAAGGGAGAAATTGCTCGAGTTTTAAGGGGTTTAATGTTTTCAGGATGTGGGTTGGTTAAAAATCCTGCCAATCCTAGATCTGTTATTTTAGAAACAGCTAAGAAAAAAGAACTGGAGGAGGGAGAGATAGTGATTGAGTTAGACCCTAAAACTGATATTAAGAATACGGAAGAGGCTGGTATTGATGCTAATGATATACGCACGCAAACAAGTATTGGCGTTTGTGTAAGTTATAAAAAACGCGTAATAGATGCTACTTTTAATGGCCCAGATGCTAAGGTTTTACATGAAGATTGGTGTGCGCTTTATGACACTGGATGTACATCACCTTCCAGAGGTGCTGACCATCCAGAGTGTGTTAGACACCAAGTAATAGAGGTTACAAAGAATTATACCAAACACAAGTTAGACGATATGAATGCTAAAGACAAACGAGGCAGTCTTCTGGCACAATTGAAAGGCTTGTTAGGGATTTAAAAATTTAATATAGGAGGAAATCGCTCATGCCACAAGCACAAACAGGTTCAAGAAAAAGCATACCTAAAGTTGTTAGGGTTAATGCTGCTGACGGCGAAGCCGTGTTGTATAGAAATTTGGGTAATGGTCGTAGGCTCCCTTTCATGTGGGGTACAACAGTCACATTGGCATCTGGTGCCACTACAGTAGTGGTGTCTAGCGGTGTTTCGTTTAACGCTCATGAAGTTTCTGCTGGAATTATTGTAGTAACCCCGCTATCAGCTACTGGTGCTGCTTTGAGTTATTACATAAACAAAGCCACTGGTACTAATGTTGTTTCGTTGGTATCCACCAGCGGCCCTGGAGCAGATTGTGATTTTGATGTTATGATTATGTTGGGTACTGGTTATGACTTTTTAAGTACTCATACCAATCAGATTTGGAGTTAATATTATATAGTTACTTTGTATATGTGCATTAGGTTAAGGAAATGGGAAATTATAATTATTGATACGAGGTTGGTAGTTAATTTTTAAGTGAAGAAAAATTATTGTAGGAGGTTTAGTTTATGTCTGATAAACTTACTCAAGATATTCAAAGTATTGTTGACGAGATCTTTAAGCAAAAGGAAGAAGTTGCTATGAGGAGCCAGACTGAAGCCGCTCTTAATAACTCTGCCACGAAAATAAACGAGCTGGTTGCATCTTTGGAGGCAAAAGATGTTGAACTTAGTGAGTTTACATCGAGGCAGGAAGAGCTTGAACAAACTGTTTCTGAACTTTCTGATGCTAAGAAAGAACTTGAGAAGAATCTTGAGAAAGCAACCTCTGATTTTGAAGCTGAAAAGGGAGAATTGATCAAAAGGGCGGAAACGGCTGAAAAAGATCTTGAGGATATGAAAAAGAATCAGCTTTCACAAGCTAGATTTGACGAACTCAAGAATGAAGGCGTGTCTGCTATTGGTGATAAAGCTGTAGAAGATCAGGTTGCCAAGATTCGTGAAATGGAAGATGAAGATTTTGAAGCTTATAAGGCAGAGCGTGTTGAATTACGCAAAGCTGTTGTTGCTGAGCTGGAAGCATCTTCCCAAGAAAAAACAGCTGAGGAATTGGCTGCGGAAGAAGCTGAAGCTGCAAGAGTTGCAGAAGAAGAAGCTGCAGAAGTAGTTGAAGCTGCGAGAGTAAAAGCTGAAGAAGAGGCTGCTGCCGCTTCTGATAGTCCGATAAATTCGATGAAAGCTACAGCTGCTCTACTCAATATGGAAATTGCTCCTAGTGATGATGTACTTAATAAGTACAAAGAACTAGGCAAAGCTATGGCCATTAAATTTGAGAAGGAGTAAAAAAGTTAGTAATCGTTGTAAAATATAGTTAAGGAGGGAAGGTAATTATGTTTATTCCTAGACATCCTGTTATACAAAATCAATTTTGTCAGTTTGCTGCGGTAACTTCTGGTACAACAGTGACAGCCGGAGTCGGTGGTGTTTTAGCTTATGCAGGTTCAGCTTGTTATCTTGATACCGCCCAGAATGATGCTACTGTAAAAATTTATGCTGCTAATGAAAATATGCAGTGTTTTGGTTTTTTGATGCAGAAAGTTAAAGTAGGTTACCATGGTATTCATCCAGCTGGTATGATGCTTCCTGGAGATCTTGGATCTTCTGATGTTATTGCACAGCCTAGCTATAATGCTAATGGTGTGATTGCTGGTTCGAAAGCAGCTCCTGTAGGTGTTGCCCATTTAGGTATATGGGATACCATTCATTACTATGGTAGTGGAGCTTTAGCTGCTGGTACTGCTATGTTTGTGCGTCAAAGTAGCATATCGGAACTTTGTGATTCTGGTGCAACTCAAAATATCCAGACTAACACCGCACTTACGGGTGTTCTTGCGTATGTTCTTAAGGGAGCAAGCGCTGCACAGGTTACTGCTAATAATAATAACACTACGCTTTACCCTATTAGGGTTAAACTTATGGTTTAAAATCAAAAATCAAGGAAATGAATTATGGATCAAAGCACGTATAGTGCATCCAAAACTACTTGAGGGAGGAATGTTAGGTTATGGATAGAAAAGAAATGCAAGATCTGTTTAAAGCAACCGCTGCTATCAATACCCCGGAAGGGCTGATGGCATATAAAGCTTTTGCTGCTGCTCTAACAACTCCAATCCTTCAGGCTATAGAAAGAGATTCCATTATGAGACGGTTATTTGCCGTTGAAAGGTTAGGACCTGGAGCACAGGCTAGTTACCCTGTTGCAGAAGATTTTGAAATTCCTGTATGGGTATTACCGGGTCTTGGTTATGTTGCTCAGAACTTTATAGAGGGTATTGGCGAGGAAGTATATGTTCCTACATTTACCATCGACGCTTCTGGTGATTGGAAACTCACCTATGCTAGGGATTCGAGAATTGATATTGCGGCGCGAGCTGCAGAAAAAGCTGCTAAAGGTATGTCAGATTATGAGGAAGAATGTGGTTGGAGAGTTATTCTTCCAGCAGCTACTTCGAGATTTTTTGGAAAGGGGTTGCTTGGCTCACGCCCTGCTCCTATTTATGAAATTAATCCTGCATCTACTGGTGCCGGATATCTTTCAAAAGAGCTTATTAACAAAATGATTGTAGGTTTTAAAAGGATTGGTAGAACTCTTACTGATCTGTATGTTTCACCTGAAGATGCAGCTGATATTCGTGAATGGACTGACACCGATATCGATCCAGTAACTAGGAGAGAAATCTTCCAGGCTGGTGGTATGGGAAGCATTTGGAACGTTGCTCTGAATGAAGTACAGCATCTAGGCGCTACTGGTCTGTATAACATTAATGGAAGTACTTCGGCTTATGGTAAATTTCTTGCCACTACTGTGACAGAAGCTTATAATTCTTATACGCTGGATAATCCTAATGTTACTGCGGCTGATGGTACTATAACTACTTTGGGCGAAACCCAGATTATTGGATTTGACCTTAGTGTTAATGATTCATTGGTAATGCCTATTCGTAAAGAGTATGAAGCGTATGACGATCCTACCCTTCTTAGAGTCCAGAAAGCTGGATTCTTTGGTTGGGAAGAAATTGGATTTGCATGTCTTGATCCTCGTATGTTAGGCATGGGAATTATTGATAGATCATTATAATATTAATTTTATAAGGATATGTCGGCGTGTCTCGCCGACTTTGACGAGACACGCTTTTTTACAGGAGAAGGGTATATGTTAGCTTTGGAGATTATTTGTATTATAATTTTAATTGAAGCTATAACTAATATTGTGAGTAAATCTGATTTGTTTAAACCGATGAGAGAGTTTTTATTTAATAAGGGAGAAAATAAATTATTTAGATTTATACACACACTGGTTGATTGCCCTTACTGTTTGTCTGTATGGGTTAGCTTGTTGTGTGTAGTCATGTTATATTTATATATAAATAATTTGCTCCCTTTTGTTTTAATATGGGTTTGTATAGCTGTAATATTTCATAGATTATCAAATATTTTACATTTTATTGTTGATAGAATAGATTCAAACCATATAGGTTTGGACAAGGAAAACGAATATAAATAGAGAGTGGAGGACAAGGTAAATGAACGGATACGTAAAAAATAAAAGCATGGCGTGGTGTCATGCAATGAAAAGATCGATTGGACCAGGACATCAAATTGCTTTAGATGAATTATTCGAGCAGTACGGTAATAAACATGATTTAAAAGAGGGCGAACCTTTTGTTAAATGGCTTCGTGATATTAAATTAAGGGATAAAGATATTTGGGAAATTGTATTTGTAGATGGTGTTGAAAAAGATGAACAAGTAGAAGTAGATACAAAAAAAAGACAAGCTGCGGAAATGGTAGTGCCTCTAGTTAAAAAAGAGAAGGAAGTATCTGATGTAGTTCAGATGTCTGTTAGAACAGCTAGAGCTGACTTGAAAAAAATAACTGATATTAATCTTCTTAAATATGCTTTGAAAGAAGCCAACCAACTAGCGAATAAAGATACTTTAGTAAGAATGTTAAGAAGGCGGATTAGTGAGTTAGAGATTACTAGGAGGTAAAATAAATGCCTTTTGTACCTAAGACTTATGATAGAAATTTAAGATCCCCTAAATTTTATAGCACCGCGTCATCAGGAAAAGAAGCATATAATCCCACAATTACTATTTATTATGGATCTGATGATAGCGTAGTTAGAATAGTGGAAGAATGGCGGGGTGAAATATGGGCTCAAACTATTTCTGGATCAGCTTATGTTCAGCAGTGGCCTAATTATACTTATACTGAAACATATAATCCATGGGCTACTGTTTCTGGTTAAAATGCGTATAATTTTAAATAGGTGGTAGTAACTGATGCCGTTTAGATATAACCCGTTTGGTAAAAAATTGGATTATTACGGTAGTATTGCTACGCATACTCATTTATCTAGCAGTATAACTGATTTTACTGAAGCTTCAGAGGATGCTGTTGGAAATACTGTTATTGGTACAGGTGCAGTAACTGTATATTATGACGATGTTAATAATATACTAACTATTTCTGGTACTACTGTTAGTGGATATGGCCCACCCACAGACCATGCTGCTTTAGGTAATTTAGATTATGCTCATGCTAATCATACAGGATTTCAACCAGCCGGTAATTATGCTACTAATACTCAACTAGTTACTACAAGTGGAATATTAAGCTTAGAAATTGATAGTGATATTTCTACTCATGAGTCTGGATCTTCACATGATTCAAGATACTACACAGAAGCAGAAGTAGACGCTTTAACCTGGACTGAGTCTGATATCACTGATTTAGATAAATATACTCAAGCTGAAGTTACTACTATTTCTGGAGATTTAAGCTCAGAAATTGATAGTGATATTTTGGCTCATGCGGCTGACCACACTCAATATTTACTAATAGATGGTTCTCGAGCTCTTACCTCAGCTTGGGATTATGGATCTCAAACTATTAGTGGTACTGGCGATATGTATACGACCGTACTTCATATTGCTGAAACAACTACGCCTACAGCAATACCAAACCATGGGGCAGTCTATACTAAATCAGATAATACTTTATATTTTCAAGACGGCGCGGGGGTTGAAAGAGCGCTTATTGAATCTGAATCTAATACTGGAGAAATGTATAAGCTTGAAAATTCTACAGCAGTTGTTGTGGAAACAGCTAATAAGCCTATTATGTCCTTTGGTTATACTCCGGGAATACTTAATAATATAACCTATACAGCAGGAAAAACTAGTGGAAACTCAAATGCTATAACTGCATTTGCCAATTATGGTGGTACTGTACCAGGGACAGTGTTAGTTACGGACGCTACTCATGGATTATCCACTGGAGATATTATTTCAATACGAGGAGCAACGACTGCGGCTCATAATGGCGTATTTCAGATTACTGTTGTTAGCCCCAATACTTTTTATATTACGACTACTTGGGGAGTTACTTCTACTGGTGATTGGGAGGTAGGCGGTCATTTCACTGTTCCGCTGACAGCTCTTTATAAAGCAATGTTTAATATTACATTATATATTAACACTGCTCAGACTATACATGCTTATTTATATGTTAATACTACTAAAGTAAGTAAAACTACTATTGCAAACACATATGCAAATAATACTCTTAGGCCCATGACGGGAGGTGGAATTCTATCACTAACAGCGGGTGATAGAGTGTATCTTGCGTTAGAATCTACTGGTGTAAGCGGGTATCAAATGAGAAACGCTAATTTTATTTTATATAGAATATAAACATATATAATGAGAATAGTAAATTTTTAGGGAATAAAATATAATACATCTGATTATACAGGTATGAAACAAGGGAATATTATATGAAAAGACTTACATATGAATTTATAAAAGGCCGGTTTGAAAAAGAGGGTTACGAATTGTTGAGTGGAGAGTATGTAAACGCCCATAAAAAGTTGAAATGTAGGTGTAATAAAGGACATGTAAGATGTATTGCTTATAATGATTTTAAAAGAGGCAATAAGTGTGCTGTTTGTTCGTATGAAGATATGGCATCCAAACGAAGATTAGATTCGAATTATATAATTAATTCATTCAAAAAAGAGGGGTATGTATTACTACCATTTAATTATAAAAACTGTTCCCAAAAATTATATTATATTTGCCCGCAAAGACACAGACATTGTATATCATGGGCTAGTTGGCAGCAAGGTAGTAGATGTCCATATTGTAATGGTAGACCAGTTATTACCATAGATATAGTTAGGAAATCGTTTGAAAAAGAAGGGTATCAATTATTAACTAAAGAATATATAAATAACAAGCAGAAGTTGGAATATATTTGTACTAATGGTCATAAGCATAGTATATATTGGAGTAGTTGGCGACAAGGCCAAAGATGTCCTTATTGTGCGGGGCTAATTAAGCCGGTAATAGAATTTATTAGGTCAGAATTTGAGAAAGAGGGTTATGTGCTTTTAACTAAAAAATATATAAATGCTCATCATACGTTGTTTTATATTTGTTCAGAAGGGCATGAGCATGTTATTAGCTGGAGCGATTGGCAACAAGGTAGAAGATGTCCAACGTGCGCCATTATAAATAACTCTGGCAAAAACCATTATAACTGGAAAGGCGGTATTTCTTGTGAGCCTTATTGTGATGTTTGGTTAGACAAAGAATTCAAAAAATCTATTTTAGAACGAGATAATTATCAGTGCCAGAACCCAGATTGCTGGCAAACTAGTAAAAGATTAACTATACACCACATTGATTATAATAAGAAAAATTGTAGACCAAAAAATTTAATTACATTGTGCGTTTCTTGTAATGTTAGAGCAAATAAAAACAGAAATTATTGGCGGGGATTTTATAATACTATTTTATATAAAAAAGCTATGCTATTTGTACATTCAAAAGAACTGAAGCCCAAAATGAAAGCCAGTAGTGAGGAATAAATTATGATACAACTAACTATTTATGTGTCCGATATTGCTGATGTAATGTCGGTATTTAGTCATATTAGGCTTTATACGTCTAGTTCTGAAACTGGTACTTACGCACATCTAGCTTATGTACCTTTAGTTGCCGGACAGTCGACCTATACATATATACATGCTACTGGTACATCTGATACATGGTATAAATCTTCATATTGGTCAGTATCCACAGAAAGTAGCTTATCCAGTGCTGTGCAAGGATCATGTCCTGAACTTTATCATTATCCCACATACCCCACTGAAGTTGAATTTACTAGTTCTGAAAAAGTTATAATAAGAAAAATCAGGCGGTATATAGGCGATTTTAAAGGGGTGGGTAGATTATATATAAGCGATGCTGATGACGGATGTTCTACAGTTCAAGATGATAACCAGACCGTAGATCTTGAAAAAACAGGCTGGCCAGTTTATATAGTTTTAAATGATACAGAAAAAACTTCTTTATTTGATCCAATAGTACAAGGATATCAATATTTAACCTTTAGTGGTACAATTGGAGATGCAGATTATCCAATTGATATATGGTATTATACTTTCAAATTTTCTGATAGACAAATATATGAGGCATATAGCGACGCTATACTCCCCGCATTCGTTTCTTCTGATTGTGTAACTACAGCTCATTTGACATTACAAGCTGCTATAGATTTATTAGAAAGTATGACAGCAGAAGATATGGTAGATAATGGTGCTATGGTTAGAGATGGCTTAACCATGTATGATCCAGAACCAGGATTGAGAGAAAGGGGTAATTTTATAGGGCGTCTTCAAAAGCAACTGGATAGTTTAATAAAAGAATGTATAAAAAGTGGTATGCTGGGATTAGGAGGAGTATTAATCGATTAATATATTTAAGGATAAGTAAATGGAAAAGGAAGGGAATGAATATGAAAGAAGCCAAAAAGAAAGATCGGCAAAAAAGAATTTTAAAGGAAAGAAATGTAGGACGGGATAAAAAAATGGTAAAGTGTCCATTTTGTTATGATAATGATAAAACCTATTTAAATAGAAATAAAATAGTGGAGCACTTAATTGTGACAAAAGACTCAACACAACATTTTCATGTACACGGGCCTATCAGTAATACGGAATTAATGAAAGATTTTATTTTGATGATAGCTAAGGAGGCCAACATTGAAATTGAAAATGAAGGATAAAACTGAACTTAATAATTGTGTGCCCACCGAGGGTGCTGTTGAGTCTACTGTAGATGTCAATGTAGATAGTATTAATCAACGTAAAATAGTTTTTAAACACGGTAGAGCCATAGGCGATGCTCTCATGTTCACAGCGGGAATAAGGGATTTTAAGTTGTTGTTTCCGTATATTCAGGTGAATGTGGAGAGCAATTTTTTGGCCTTGTGGGACGATAACCCTTTTCTCAGTAGAGATATAAAAAAAGGTGATCCTGGTGTAGAATTTTATAAAGTAGGCTATCCTATTATTAATAACTGTAATAATTCATACATGCATTTTACAGAAGGATTTTTATATAACATGATAGCTGTTGCGGACGCTCATGAGAGATTACCTATGAGTATTGGCGAATTTGCCTCAGTTTTTTCTGGCGGCGAAGTTGGTGACTACGATTTGGGTAAAGCCGATGGGGATATTGAAGGACCTACAACTTTAAAAGCTTTGCAAAAAAAATATGGTACAAGAAGGCACCAGGGAGGACTTACCCATCTACCTAAACATTTACAAGATGTATTTGGTAAACAAGACAAACTTTCATCTATTTTTGGTAGACAGAGAGCTGACATTTATTTAACTGAGAAAGAGAAGTCTTACAGTTTAGTAAAGGATTTACATGGAGAATATGTTAAGTATTGGGTGGTAGCTCCTGGCGGAAAATCTGATTGTACATGCAAGATTTGGGATTGGCGAAAGTTTCAAGATGTTATAGATTATTTTGATGGTATGATTAAATTTGTAATAGTTGGTAAAAGTGATCATATAGTAGAGAAATTGAAAGGCGTTATAGATTTAACTGACAAATTTAATGATGATATTCGTGGATTGGTAAGTTTAGTTTACCATTCAGAAGGATGTGTAAGTAGTGTGTCTTTTCTTATGCATTTAGCTGCTGCTGTGCCTCCTAGATTTAAACAAGAAAGAAAACCTTGTGTAGCTATTTATGGCGGTCGTGAACCAACATCTTTTACTGCTTATTGTAATCATCAAGTGTTACATACCAACGGAGCTTTCAGCTGTTGTGATAATGGCGGCTGTTGGCATTCAAGGGTTATTCCTTTACCAACAAATACTAAAAGAAATATGAGATTTTGTAATAAGCCTATAGAGGTAGAAGGTAGAACTGTACCTGAATGTATGAATTCAATTACCGCGCAAGATGTTATACGGGGTATAGAAAAATATTATGATGGTGATGTTTATAAATATATGCACCCCGTTACTACTAAGAAGAAAGCGGTGAGTATTATAGAAATGCCTACTCCAAAAACATCAGATAAAGAGATAAATGTTTTGGCTTCTTTAAGCTCTAAAGGTGGGGGCGAACAATCTGCTTGTAAGATAGTAGAGTTACTTAGAAAGAATGGCTGGAAAGTTAATTTTCATCCGTGGGATAAAGTTCATAAAAATTATTTAGAAGAGAAGTTTGATATAAGTGAATATTCTTTTAAGGGCGAAATGGAAAGCCGCATGGTTACTGGCATTCCTTTATTATTTTACGCTAATGATCAAATAGGAGCTTTTTGTAAAGAAGCTGAATCTATAGTTGAAAAGAGCTCAGCTCTTATAGTGGGAATCAACTATATTAACAATGAACTTCCTAAATGCCGGTGGCTAGATAAGACTAATAAATTAAAAGCTGTGATATTTCAAAACACAGAAAAGAAAGACGAGTTTGAGAGAGATAGAATAGGATTTGAAAACACTAAGCAGATAGTACTTTTTGGTGCTATAGATTTGAATAAGTTTATTGAAGTGTGCCCTAATAAGAGGGAAAAGAAGGATGAGCCTTTAGTTATTTTGAAACACTGTGTTGGAGATTATAGAAAATATGTTACAGAGGAATCTGTTAGCAAAGGATCTAAGATACATCTTTGGCAGAAGAAATTTTTTAAGGAAACCGATGTTAAGTTTTATGGCAGAATGCTAAAAGATGTTAAGAACGCACAATTTGAATTTATGGAAGCTCATAAAGAATTAGTAGAAGCTTTTAAAGATGAACCTCGTATGGTATTTCATAAATGGAATTCTATGGATGTAGGAGAGTTTTTAGCTAGAGGTCATATTTATCTTTATAGAACATCTAATCTTTGGAGGGATCAGTATCCAAGAGTAGTGGCTGAAGCTTTAACTGCTGGTTTACCTGTACTAAGTGAGCCTAGAGACGGTACTAGAGATAGAATAGTGCATGGTATTACTGGATTTTATTGTTGTCATTATGACGAGTTTTTATTGAATGTAAAAACTCTAAATAGAAAAACAGATTTGTGCTATGAAATGGGAAACGCTGCTAAGCAATGGGCTAAAAAGAATTTAGACCCGGAAAAGTGGATAGGGGTGATTGAAGAAGTTTTATAATAATTAAGAGTCTAAGTAATGGAGATAGAACAGTGGGTTTCAGAGATGGTATATTAGTAGAATTAATTAAAGAAGCGCAAGCTGAGTATATAGCTGAGATCGGTGTAGGCAAGGGAAGAACTACTAGATCAATTTTAAGATCTGAATGTAGTGCTATAGTTAAAGAGTACTGGGCTGTGGATCCTTGGAGCACAGTGTATTCAAGAGATTTTAGGATTAGAGGTACGCAACAGGATGTTTTTGATAAACGAGCGTGGAATGTGTATAAGTACATGTGTTTTTTTCCACAACTTAAAATAGTTAGAATGCCTTCTGTCGAGGCCGCAAAACTTTTTTTGAACTATGAAAGACATGTTGAAGGAAAGTATTTTGATATTGTTTTTATAGATGCAGAGCATGATTATGATAATGTGAAAAAAGACATATTGGCATGGCACCCTTTAATAAAAGAAGGCGGAATTATATGCGGCCATGATTATGCTTCTAGAGAGAAAGGCGTAATAAAAGCCGTCAATGAGATATACGGTGTGGACAATATAGAAGTTATACGCCCGGGGTCTGTTTGGGTTAAAAAGGTGGAAAACAATAGATGAGAATACTTTTGTTAGGCCCCTCATTAATAAAAAAAAGAAATATATGCTGGGAGCTTTTTAGAAGGGATCTTGGTAGATTGCATGATGTTATATATTATGGGGACGGGTATGTTGTAGGATATGATTACACGATATCTATACCTGAAGTGCTTAATAGATACCAAACACCGGACATAATACTATTACATTTACCTTGTGGTTATAAATTTTTATCAGGGTTAGAGAATGTAAAAAACATTCCTAAAGTTTTGATACTAGGTGATTATTTCCCAGGCTCAGAATATAAATCTGATGAATTTATGAAAAAGTATAAATTTGATATGGTGTTTGGAGATCAAGGTCAAATATGTGATAGAGTTAGAAGTAAAAACCTTTGTGCTTCTACAGAATTTTTTCATTATAGTATTGCTATGGATTTTTTCTATGATATGGAATTTCCCAGAGAATTTGATGTGATGGCAACTTTTGCATCTAGTGGGTATATATATCCAGTAAGGCGTGCAATACGGGAAGCTCTTTATACTGAAAACAGAATAAAATCATTTATGGGCAAAGTAATTCATAAAGACTATGTTGAGTATATTAATAGATCTAAAATGTTTATTAGTGCTAAGAGAAATGAGTCTAGCAATGTATTATGGAAATTTCAAGAAGCCATGTCATGTGGGACTATGTTACTTACTACTATGCCAGATAATTTAGATGAGTACGGGTATGAACCTGATAAACATCTAGTTGTATATGATGATGTGTCTGACATGATAGATAAAATATTGTATTATAAAGAAAATGAAGATAAACGAATTAGTATAGCGAATAATGGAATGAAATTTGTTAAGCAGAGTTATAATAATGAAGTTGTTATTGCCAAAATTACTAAAAAGATTAGTAACTTTTTAAATATAAAGGATTAGACTATGCGTGATCATGGAAGATGGTTGAAGAAAGTAATAGAGGATTCGAATGGATCTATAAGTAAAATAGCTGAAATAGGTGTGTTTAAAGGAGATCTTTGTAAGAGTATACTGAGAACATGCCATGATCTTATATCTGAGTATTGGGCTATAGATCATTGGGATCATATAGAAGATGGGCATAGGCATATGATGGGCGGAAAATGGGTAGAGACAGATTGGGATAGGACGTATATGTATGTTTGTAGATTGATGAGGTTTTTTCCAAAATTACACGTTGTTCGTGCTACATCAATAGAAGGATCTAAAGTATTTCCAGATGGGTATTTTGATCTGGTTTTTATAGATGCTGATCATTGGTATTATAATGCTATAGCTGACATCAAAGCCTGGTATCCATTAGTAAGATCTGGTGGTATAATGAGCGGACATGACTATTTAGATGATGAACCTAGAGGATATGGGGTACAAACAGCTGTTAATGAATTTTTTGCAGGAAAAGAGGTAGAAATAGTAGGCGGCGAATCTAAAGTTGAAGCTGTGTGGGCACATAATAAAAAATAACTTTTAAAAATTAGGAGTTTTTAAATGGCTAGGCGGCAAGATTGGATAATAATTGAACGATTGGGGGATATTATTTTAAGAAATGTTGATGGGCATATATTTGAGATAGGGGTTGGGTTTTCAACTCCTATCCTTAGTAACCTAGCATCTGATTTTGATAGAAATCTTTATTGCTTTGAGACTAGTGAAAAAATGTGTAATTTGGCAAAGGCGTTTGGTGCTACGGTGTTTCAAGGAAAGTCCTTGGCTAATATTGAAAAACTTTCAGAAACTACTATAGCTATGGGTTTAATTGATGGAAGGCATAGAGCTGGTACGGTGAGAGCTGAGATTTCTTTTTTTCTGAAGAGATTATCGACTGGTGGAGTAATTTTTTTGCATGATACTTATAGTTGTAAATCACCGATTTTAAAATCAGCTAAAAATTTTACAGAAAAAATGATAGGTGATGTTTATAAAATTAGAAAGGAATTAGAGTCTTTGGATACTATACAAATTTTTACATGGCCATATACAGCTATGAATTGTGGTCTAAGTATGGTAATGAAAATGGATCCAGACAGACCCTATTATGAAATGTAATGAAACTTTGGGTACCTTTAATAAATCTTATAAAAGAAGAGAATTTTAAGAAGGTTGCAGAAATAGGTGTTCATAAAGGTGTAACAACTGCACATATATTTGATTCATGTGGCGATGTAATTGAAGAATATTGGGCTATTGATCCTTTTGTTCCTTATGAACAGATGAGAGCCGATTGGGACGAGTTGTATAAAAATATTTGTTCTGGTATGATTAAGTATCCCAAACTAAAAGCTTTAAGACTCAAATCAGCTGAAGCTGCTGAATTATTTCCAGAACAATATTTTGATCTAGTTTTTATAGACGCTGATCATTCTTATGATGCTATTAAAGAAGATATACGTTTGTGGAAGCCTTTAGTTAGAAAAGGCGGTATACTTTCTGGCCATGACTATAAAGCTGGCGGGAAATTTCCATTTTGGGGGGTTAAAACAGCAGTAGATGAAATATTTGAGCCCGAAGAAATAGAAACTCTTCCTTGTAGAATTTTTGTAGTGAGGGTATAAGATGAAAGCTGTACGCAAAAATCAGGGTCAAGTATTAATAGATCTTTTGAGGAGCTTAGATAGAAACGATTTAAAAATTGCAGAGTTGGGAGTTTGGAAATCTCACACTGTTAAACGGGTTTTGAGATCGTGCGGCGACATTATTTCTCAGTATTGGGCAATTGATTTTTGGCAATTTACTAATCATTGGACCTATAGACATATCCCCACCGAAAGATGGCAGCAACTTTATTTTCATGCGTGTAGATTAATGCGTTGGTTTCCGCAGTTAAATGTTGTGAGAATGTTATCCACTGAAGCGTCTAAACTATTTCCAGAGCAATATTTTGATCTAGTTTTTATAGACGCCAATCATGTTTATGAGTTTGTTTTGAATGATATAAAGGATTGGCTTCCATTAATTAAAGATGGTGGATTGTTAACAGGGCATGATTATGGAGGAAAAAAGGTTGGTGTTAAACAAGCAGTTGATGAATGTTTTGATGATGTTGAGATATATGATGCTGGGGTATGGGTAAAAAAGAAATAGGGGGATATTTATAGATGGGGTGGACCAAAGAAAGATGGGATGCAGAAATTGGTGATGTAAGAAAGTTATATTCAAAAGATCCCTTAGAAATCTATGGCCGTAAATATTATGGCCGTCGAAGAAAGATGAGAGAGTGGGAGATGGCATCCGGTAAAGCTTTATCTCAAGCCCTTAAACCAGAATCTATAATTGATTTCGGCTGTGGTTTAGGGGCTTATCTTGAAGGGGCACTCCAAGCAAATACAAAAAGAGTGCTTGGTATAGATATAGGCTACGACATTTCAAAAGAATTTATTCCAGAATATATGCAGGGGTACATAAAGAAGGGGCATGTTGGAAGAAAGATTGATTATGGTAAATGGGATTGTGCTCTTTCTATTGAAGTTGCGGAACATTTATTACCAGAGGAGGAAGATATATTTATTGAAAATTTAGTAAATGCTTCTTCTAGATTAATAGTACTTACAGCAGCATATAGTTTTAGTTATATGCATATTAACGCTGGAAAAACGCCAGAATATTGGGCTAACAAACTTGTTGAAGCTGGTTGCAGATTATTACCTGAAGAAAAAAAGAAATTACAAGAGGCTTGGATTGGTAAGTGTAGGAAACACATCATTAAAAAAGTTATAGTTGCTGAGGTGCTGTAGTGGGATTACATTTTAAAGATATAAAATATTTTGAAGAGATGTCAGATTATTTAAAACATAAAAAATACATTGGAAGTTTTAACGGTTTAAGATTGTGTGAGTTTGGCGATTTATGGATTAGATCAGATTTGCATGAGTATATGCGCCATCGATTAGCTAGACAGTATTTTGAAAGCAAAGGTTTTGAAGTTAGTGTTATAGATTTGGGGGTAGGTACAGAAGATATTAAAGCATCTGAAAAAAGAACAGGTACCCCTATTTTACGATATGATCTATCTAAGCCTATTACAGATAAACTAAACGAGTTTGATTTTATAGTTGATTTTGGTACAGCTGAACATATAGAGAATCAATATGAGTTGAATAAAAATATACATAATTTATGTAAAGTAGGCGGTATTATTATACGTTCTAATCCTTCAGACAAGTATAGCGGGGGGTATTTTCCTAAACATCACGGGCTATTTCACTATACTCATGCTTTTTATACAAAGCTTTCCCAGCTTTGTAAATATAAGATAGTTGATATTAGAGAAACGGCTCAAAAATATTGGCCTAGTGATATACCGGGTAGAAAGAATTTTACATATGTAACTATAATAAAAACTGAAAATTGTGGTTTTCCATCAATAGATGATTTTAATAAAATAGCTGTTGAGTTGGGGCGGTATAAGAAATGAAAATCTTACTTGTCGGCTGGAACAGACTTGGGAAACGTAAGAAAGGTAACTGGAATCACGAATTATTTAGAAGAGAAATGGCTAGACAGCACGAGGTTGTATTTTTTGGTATAGGATATGAAGGATATAATAGTAAGCTAACAGTACCAGATGTTTTAAAAATTTATCCTGGTGTAGATGCTGTGTTAACTCATTTTGAACACCGCGATAGAGCTTTAGCTCCAGGGCTTGAAGATGTAAAAAATGTTTTAAAGGTTCATATAATGGGAGGAGATTACGATGAGTCATCTTTTAGAAGTTATGACGCTCATTTTCATAAAGTTAAGTATGATATAATTTTTCCTAGGTATAGTTTACAGACAAGAACTTTAAAAGAACGTAATATTGGTGGCAACCATTATCTTTTGCCATGGTCTGTTGATATAAACAAGTATTATAAGTACGGGGTTGAAAAAACTGTAGATGTTATGATGTCATCCCAAATAAATCGGTCGCACCCTAATAGATATAAATTAAAAAGAATGATAGCTAAAATGGATGTGAATTCTTTTTTACAAAAAATTCTTTTCGAAAAATATATTCAGAAGATTAATGAGTCGAAAATATTTGCTACATGTAATATAAAAGAAGGTGAGTTAACTGGTAAATATAGTGAAGTAATGGCTTGTGGAACTTTTTTATTAACAACTCGACCAGACGATTTACATATACTTGGTTATAAAAATAAAAAACATTTAGTTCTTTATAAAAAAGATTTCAGTGATCTAGAAGCTAAAATAAAATATTTTCTTAAACATGAAGATGTAAGAGAATATATTGCAAAAAATGGGATGAAGTTTGTTAGGAAACACCATAACCACGAAGTTAGAGTTAAAGAGTTTGCAGAGATAGTGGAGAAGGAATTGTAAGAGGAGTAGATTAAGAATGACTACAAAGTATAAAAAACATCAATATATTATTGAAGATGTTATTAAAGAAAACAATTTTAAAATTATAGCTGAGATTGGAATATATAATGGGACTATGACAGATCATATATTGACTACATGTGAATCTGTAAACGAATATTGGGCTATTGATCAATGGATCGCATTATCTGAAAAGCACGATAAGCTGGCTAATATGACAGAACAGGATTGGTATGCTAAATACTGTATGGTGTGTAAATTACTATTGACACACAAAGCATTGAGAATTTTAAAGATGACATCTGTTGACGCTGCTAAGTTATTTCCTGATAATTATTTTGACTTTGTGTTTATAGATGCCAGCCATTTTTATGAGGATACAAAAACAGACATACTTGCATGGCATCCTAAAGTAAAAATTGGTAAGATGTTGGCCGGGCATGATTATGGCAGAGGCGGTCAGAGAGGGTTTGGTGTTGAAAAAGCAGTCGATGAAATTTTTGGTAGTGGTAGTGTAGAAATACTGGGAAAGTCTACGTGGGTTAAAAGAATTTAAATTAAAGGAGTTAATATGTATTATATTGATATGGATTCAGGGGTTTGGAGCTTAGACACTGCAAAAAAGCGGCATAGATATGATTCTAAATTAGCAGATTATATAGCAATGTCGTATAAGAATATAGCTTCAGTTGCAGATGTTGGTTGTGGTACAGGCAATTATTGTAAATGTTTAAAGGATAGTGGTATTCCCATTGTTCATGGATATGAAGGCACTGTTGGTATAAAAGAAATAGCGGTATATGATGATATTATGACAGTTGATTTAACTAAACGTAGGTGGGTTGGGATTAATTACGATTTAGTTATATGTTTAGAAGTAGGCGAGCACGTTCCTAAAAATTATGAGCAAGTGTTTATTGATAATGTTTGTAGGTATGTTAGTAAAGACTTAATTCTTAGCTGGGCAGTGCCTGGACAAGGAGGAGCTGGTCATTTTAATGAATTATCTAACGAATATGTTATAAGAGAGTTATCTAAAAGAGGATTTGTGTTTGATGCCGAGAGGAGTGAGGAGCTTAGAAAACACGCCACGTTTAAGTGGTTTAAAAATACTATATTGTTTTTTTATTTAGATGGTAGTGAAAAAGATGAAAAGATGCTCTAAATGTAGAGAAATAAAAGAAAGAAAATATTTTTTTAAGCGGGTCGAATCTAAGGATGGGTTAGCGCCTTTATGTAAGGTGTGTGCTGAACAATATGCTAAAGAATATAATGAAAGAAATAGGGATAAAATAAAGGAATATAATGCACAATACTACGAAAAAAATAAGGAGGCATGTAGAGAACGGTTTAGGAAGTATAATAAGAAAAATAAAGATAAAATAGCCAAACGAAGAAAAGAATATTTTACACAGTATAACAAGACTAATAAAGAACGGGCTAAACAATATAGAGAATATAATAAAGAGAGAATACAGGAGTACGCTAAGCAGTATTATAATGATAATAAATCTAGGATTATAAAACAGCATAATAAATATAAGAAACAGAAACGTAAAAACAGCCCAAGATATAGATTAAATGCTAATATGGGGGCTGGAATGTGGTACAGCCTCAGAATGAAAAAAAATAAACAGCATTGGGAATCTTTAGTTGATTTTACATTGGATGAGCTTATAAACCACCTAGAAAAGCAGTTTAGAGGTGGTATGTCATGGAATAACTATGGTGGTTGGCATGTGGATCATATAATACCTAAGTCGCATTTCAAGTACGAATGTTCAGAAGATGAAGAATTTAAAAGATGTTGGAGTTTAACTAATTTACAACCGTTGTGGGCAGAAGAAAATTTTAAGAAAGGCGGTAGTATTTAACAATGGGAAAAGTTGAAAAAGGTTTTATAGACACTAAGAAACTAGCCAAAGGTTTAGAGGATGCTTGGTATCGTAGTATGAAAGACAGGGGTGGTTTTTTGTGCTGGGACGGTGTTTTTACGAAGCCTGTAACTAAGCAAAATAAAATTTCGCTTTGTACGACATGTATGGACCGTTTAAGTGATTTGAAGCAAACACTCCCTCAAAATATTAAGGATAATTCTGATTACTCGAATATAGAATTTGTAGTGTTGGATTATAACAGCAAGAAGGATAATGTCGGTGAGTGGATTAAGAACGAAATGATGGAACATATAGATAGTGGTAAGCTTGTATATTTAAGAACAGAAGAGCCTGAATTTTTTGATATGTCGCATTCTAGGAACATTGCTTTTTTAGCTGCCAGTGGGGACATTGTAAATAATGTAGATGCTGATGCTTTTACTCCCCCAACCAAAGAGTACGGATTTGCAACATATATAAACAAGCTAGCTAATGAGCAGTCAGAAAAGGCTATATTTGCAAAAAGTAGACAATTACTTAGAGGTAGGTTGGGGTTTTACAGACAAGACTTTATGGATATACTAGGTGGGTATGATGAAACCAATCTCAAATTTTATGGAAATGATGATGCAAATTTGCAGAATAGAGCGTGGGAATTAGGTTTTAAAATGATGTCTTTTCGCGGTCAATTTTGTGGGATAATTCCAGATCATATAAAACATAAAGAGGGGAACTACCCAATGCCCTGGTGGGAATCAGAAGGTGAAAATAGGCTTATTTCTTATGCTACTATAATCATCAAACAATTTAAAGCGAATAAAGGCAGGGTTTGGGGAAAAGCAAAATTAGTAAAGAATTTTGAAGAAGAGATAGAAACTGGAGTACAAGGATAAGGAGGATTACTAGTGAAAAGATTACTAGTTGCTAATAAACAAAAGACAGGAAAATCTAGGTATTTTCACGAACGAATGGAAATCATGTTAAAGGCTCAAATAGAGAATTTATTAGAGCTCGGATGGCATCCACAAAATATTATTTTATTGACGAACTTTTATTTTGAATTTATGGGAATTAAATCCGAAGTTATAAAATTAAATGATTTTTGCTTGAGTGGTTCGAAAATGTGGGCATTAAAATTTTTGTTTGATAACAACAGAGTTGATGGCATTATACATGCATCAGATCTAGATTGTTGGCAAAATAGTTGGTTTGATTGTCCGGACTTTAGTACTGATGTGGGAGCTTGTGAATATAGTAACCCTAAATTTAATGGCGGTTCAATTTTTTGGAATCCAGGTGCTAAAGATATTGTGGATGAGGTTGTTAGAGTACTAACCGAGACAAAAGCTAAAAGTGAGGAACCTACTTTAAATAAAATTTTTAGGTCGGATAAATATAAAAACAGGGTTTCAGTTTTAAATTCAACTTACAATGTAGGTTGTTCTGGGTTTTTTGAGAGATTAACAAGAAGTGAGAGGCCTATAAAAGTTTGTCATTTCCAACCACAAAATACTGTCGCTTGGGAAATTCACGGCTTAAATCGCGACGGAATCGGCGAGATTGCTGTAACTATAAGGTTGGAAAGATTGTTGAGAAAATATTATCCAGACCTAGCAATAGAACTAAAAGATGAAACTGTGCCACAACAAAAGAGAGATCAAAGAGAAGCAAAACGACTGAAAAAAAATAAGGGTAAAAAGGATTAATTATTATGTCAAATATTCACGAAATGGTTTCAGTTGCTGGTAGTTTTGATAAAGCTGAGGAAATGGCTAAAAGCCTTATCAAAGAAAAAGGACCAGAATATCTTTTGGATCTTGGGCTTCTTTATTCATGGCGTGGTAAGATAGAGGAATCTTGGGAATGTATTAAGAGAGCTTCAGAAGCCTCGCCAGACGACGATAGGGTTGCTTATAATAGAGGATGGCATTACTTACTTCAAGGACGATTTTGGGAAGGATATGAACTTCTGAATAGGGCTAGAAATGTTGATATATGGTCTAAAAATACAATTAGTAATCAACCATCGTGGGGTGGAGAAGATATTAAAGGTAAACACGTGCTTTTTTATGCTGAAGCTGGGTTTGGTGATGAGGTTGCTTATATAAGATTTGCCCGTGAAATTAGTAAATTAGGAGCACATGTAACTGTTATAGCAAGTCCCGGACTAGTTCCTATATTTGCAAGGATTCCAGAATTAAGTTGTGTAGCAGCTAGAAAACTAGGGTTTGGTGATGCAAGTGGGGATCCTAACATTGCTCAGGGAATTTATCATGATTACTGGGTTCGTTCTTTAGAATCTCCTATAGCTTTAAAAACAGAATGGGGTGATATACACGGCGAGCCTTATATAGTACCTCGCAGTGGTTATGTTCAAAAATTTAGTAGATATATAAGGTCAGATAAGATCCGTGTCGGGATCAGGTGGTTAGGGCAGGCAGGATTAGATTATGAAAATAGAATTTTCCCCCGAGATCAATTTTTTGAGGCAGTAACTCAAGATCATGTTCAGCTTTTTTCATTACAAAAAGATCACAGTAGAGATGGGTTACCTAAACATATTGTAGATTTAGAAGTAGTTTTGGATACTTGGGAAGATACGGCTGGAGCCATTGCTAATCTTGATCTTGTAATAACCTCATGCACTTCCATAGCTCATTTAGCAGCTGCTATGGGGAAGCCTACGTGGATTATAATACCTGTAATGATGTATGTAACATGGTGTTATCCAGGAGACACAACGCCTTGGTATGATAGTGCTACTTTATTTAGACAAGAAGTTTACGATGAATGGCATCAACCATTTAACAAAATTAAGGAAAGATTAAAGACTTTTGAAAGAAAATCTACTGCAACTTTTTTTTATAAACCTGAATTTTTTGATGTTAAAGATATGGAAGAAGCAAAGACAGCTATTGTGACAGTTGAGAGGTGGGATAGTGAAACCCCGTATTTAGTTGAGCAGATAGGAGAATTTCTTAAACCTACCGAAGATACTATGATTTTGGATTACGGTTGTGGGGCAGGTAGATTGGCTAAAGAATTGATTGATAAATATAATTGCTATGTATTAGGAGTTGATATTAGTCAATCTATGCAGCGTCTAGCGATTGAATATGTAGATTCTCCAAGATTTTCTATATGTTACCCAGAGGTGTTTAATAGAATGTTATTTGATGGATTTAAGGCTGATCATGCCATTGCTGTTTGGATTTTACAGCATTGTTTAGAGGTTGATAAAATTATAAAAAACATTAATAAAGCTTTGAAGCCAGATGGGTTGTTGTATGTTGTGAATGATGTTAAGTCTTTGATACCGACTAAGATAGCGCGCTCAGGTGGTTGGTCCCAAGATGAGACAGATGTTTATAAGTTATTATTAGAGGAGTTTGTAGAACTTGATCATTGTAAATTGTCAGAAGATATAGCTCCAAAAGAAATAGCTGAAAGAAGTTATATTTCTAAACTTAAAAAGAGGGATTTAAATGAGTCTGTGGTATGATGATGTAGTTTTGTTTGGCAAACGAGATACGATGATTGACCAATGTGGTTTAATAGGATAAAAGGTTGACAAATCATGTTAAAACCTAATTTATGTAAATGCGGTTGTGGTGGGGAAATAGAAATTAAACCACACCATAAATATCATGGAATACCTAAATACATCAATGGCCATTATTGGCAAGGCAAAAAAAGACCAGAACATTCTAAAATAATGAAGGGCCGAAAAAACCCATCAAACACGGAAAGACTTATAAGAAATAATCCTATGAATAATCCAGAAAGTAGACAGAAAATAGGAGATTCAAATAGAGGTATAAAAAATGGTATGTATGGTAAAGGATATAAACAACGAGGAAAAAATAATCCAAATTGGAAAGGTGGCAAGGTTCCAGAAAATGCAATGATTAGGGGTTCTAAGGAATACAAAGAATGGAGACAAGAAGTTTATGAGCGAGATGATTATACATGTCAAATATGCAACGCCCGTGGAGTGCCACTGATAGCACATCATTTGTTTGGATTTGCGAATTTTCTGGCATTGAGGTTTAGTATATGGAATGGCATCACTCTTTGTGAAAAATGTCATTATTGGGTTCATTCAAATAAAAATAAAGATAAATTATACATAAAGGAGCTGTATGCGGTTAAATTTGGGATGCGGGGGAGATATTCAAGAAGGGTATGTTAATATAGATATTAGACATCTTCCCGGTGTTGACGTGATTGCTGATGTTCGTAATCTTCCATTTAAAAATAACTCTGTAGACACGATAAGAGCGTTAGATGTTTATGAGCATATATCACATCGTGAGTCTCAAAAATTATTAATACATTGGGTGTCGCTGTTAAAAACTGGTGGTTTGCTTTATATACGTGGTCCTTGTATTAATAGAATAATTCAATATTTTCTTCTTGAAGATTTAGATAATAACAATAATGATTTAGGAAGAATAGAATTGTTTATTGATAATATCTTTGGATCTCAGGATTATTTGGAAAACTTACATCGCACAACAATTCATCCAGATCTAATGTATTATTATCTTAGCCAAGCTGGAATTACAGGCATGATTGAACGGCAATTAGAAGGACATAATATTAAAATAAGAGCTTATAAATAAGGGGGAAGAAGTTATGTTGGACGTGGTTCTCAGGACCTGTGATAGAGTTTATTCAATACATAAAGAAATTTTGGGAACAGACCATCGTGTAACTGGGCCTGATGTTACTAAGTTAGAGATTATACTACGGTGTTTAAATTCTCTAATTATATCCATGAATAAGGTAGATTATGGTTTGAGATTAATAGTAATTGATGACCACTCAGTAGGGTTAGAAAAAATAAAGAAATTACTTGAAAAATGTAAACATCCGACTGAGTTTATTTCCTTGGAAAATACGGGAAATGGAGCATCTATGTACGCTTGTTTTAAGTATGCTAAAGAGTATGGTAGAGAACGTCTGTTTTTTGTTGAAGATGATTATCTTCACGATGTAAACTGTATTCCAGAGATGCTTTACGAGTATGATTTTTTCAAGCTGAAGCTGAACAGTGAAGTTGCATTGTTTCCATCTGATAATATAGAGCTTTATACACACCCACAGAAAAATAGTATTCAGTGTAATATTGGTATTGGGCGAAATAGACATTGGAGATCTACTATGTTTTCGTCATATACTTTTTTATGTTCTAAAGAAATTTTAGAAAGATATTGGTATTTGTTTGCAATGACCGAAGGTTATGGTAAAGATTTATTTATTAATGAAGGTACAACCATAAATGCAATATGGGAAGCCCCCTATAAAAACGCTGGTGGGGCATATTTGTTAAGTCCAATTCCATCATTATCTTTACATCTACATTTTAAAGATCATATATCTCCGTTTATTAATTGGAAAAGTTGGTGGGATAAAAATGAATATGAAATAAATAATTAATTTAAATTTTAGAAACGGATTCAAAGGAACCGAATAAAAAAATAAAAAGTGTTTGTTATTAAGTAGTGGAAAAGGACGATTTACGCTAAGACAGAGGTGAATTTATACTTTATCCACTATTTTTTTTGCGTGAAATAAAAAATTAGGAGGTAATTAGATATGGGACTGGTACAAGCAGAAGTAACCGGATTAGTGTCAAGTGGTGGGGATAATTATCAGTATGAAATAGAATATACTGTGAGTGGTGTAGTTTTAGTTGTAGATAAGTTTTCTTCGGGAGGTATTACTGGTGATTTAGCAATTAGAGATATGGTTAGAAATAAATGTGCTGCCCTTGAAACTGATATTCAGCGAATTGGTAGTACTGCGAGAATTATATTAAGTGAAAAGATTACTTTGGACTCTTTTGAGCCTAAAGCAATATCATAATAAATAATAGGAGGTCAATTATAATGGAAATAGGCAATAGTGGACATGTTGTGAAGTCTTTTCCTACATTCCCACAAATAGCTGGGAGTGTAGATAAACAAATTATGCAGTTTATGGAAGACTGGTTAAACGATGAAAGTGAGATACTTACTGTTGTAAGTGTAGTGCCATATCAAGCTAACACTGCTGATGGTTTAGAACAAATGGTTTTAGTGGTGTTTGAAAAAAATAAAAAATAAGGGGGAAGTAAAAAATGACAGTTAACGCTAAAATTACTAGTGTCACGCCTACTAGTAATGGAAATGTATATGAAATAAGTTATTACGAGGAAGCAACGCCAGGCGTGATTATAGGCGTAGATGACATGCATTCAGGCGGTCAAGTGGGTGATTTAGCAGTTAAAAACTATATTTTAGATAGATGTAGCTCACTTGATGCTGATATTGCTAAAACTGGAACTGCTGACGCTATACAATTAAATGATATATTTAGTGGTAGTAGTTTGCCTTGGCAAGCTACAGTTGTAAGTGGGATAGCAGCTAAAGAGGCAGCAGGTACAATTGAAAAAGGAGTTATTAAAGAGATTGATGAAGAAAAAAAATTAGCTGTAGTAGAGGTTTATTTGTTTGTAGCTACAGAGCTTTATAATCGTCTATATCTTGTTTATGAAGATAAAGATCTAGCTGTTCAATTTGAACAGATTGTACAACAGTAAAAAATTAAATTGGTATTAAGGTATTAAAAATATTAGTTTGTTTTATATAGAGGAGGTGTTTTTAGTGGCTAAACTATGGTCTTGGGGAGGTAATGGCCTCGGTCAACTAGGTCTAGAAGATATACTTGATCGTTCCAGCCCGGAGCAGGTAGGAGCTCTAACTAACTGGAGTTCTATTGCTGCTGGTGGAGCTTATCACACTCTAGCTACTAAAACAGACGGCTCCCTCTGGTCTTGGGGCCGCAACACCGAAGGTCAATTAGGCCAAGAAGATATAATTCATCGTTCCAGCCCGGTGCAGGTAGGAGCTCTAACCGATTGGAGTTCTGTTGCTGGTGGGCTTTATCACACCCTCGCTACTAAAACAGATGGATCCCTCTGGTCTTGGGGATATAACACTAACGGTGAATTAGGTCTAGAAGATATAATTCATCGTTCCAGCCCGGTGCAGGTAGGAGCTCTAACCGGCTGGGGTTCAGTTGTTGGTGGAGCTTATCACACCCTCGCTATTAAAACAGATAGTACCCTCTGGTCTTGGGGATATAACA
>Ga0307380_10000387_pt1 | contig 71693 bp, 57 predicted proteins | sample UN3MG_FD_202239 | JGI IMG/M metagenome (GOLD analysis project Ga0307380, IMG submission 202239) | Soil microbial communities from Risofladan, Vaasa, Finland - UN-3 | ecosystem: Environmental > Terrestrial > Soil > Coastal area > Acid sulfate soil | place: Finland: Risofladan, Vaasa | collected...
AGCGGCCCGGGCCCGTCGGCCTCGGCCCCGGCGCCGAGGCCTACGGCGAGCGCTGGGAGCGCGTCATCATCTTCCTCGATATGAACGCGTTCTTCGTCAACGTCGAGGCGCGGGCCAAGCCGTGGCTGCGCGGCAAGCCGGTCCTGGTGGTCGGCTCGCGCAAGGCGCGCTCCGTCGTCGCGGCCTGCTCCTACGAGACGCGTACGTTCGGCGTCAAATCCGGCATGCCCTCCGAGGAGGCGCGGCGCCTCTGCCGCGACGCCGTCGTCGTCCCCGCCGACATCCCCAAATACACCCACGCCATCCGCGAGATCGTCGCCCGCGCGCACAACTACACGCCCGTCGTCGAAATAGCCTCCATCGACGAGCTGGCCCTGGACGTCACGACGACGTTCCGCCGCTGGGGGACGCCGCGCGACTGCGCCGCGGCCTTCGCCCGCGAGGTCCGCGAGGAGCTCGGCCTCCCGTGCTCGCTGGGCGTGGCGCCCAACAAGATGCTCGCGAAGATGGCCGCCGGCCTCGAGAAGCCCAACGGCCTCACGGTCCTCAGGCCCTCCCAGCTCGAGGCGTTCCTGGAGGAGCTGCCGACGACGGAGCTGCCCGGCATCGGCGACAAGCTGGGCGAGCACCTGCGGCGGCTGGGCGCGAGCACGTGCGGCCAGCTCGGCCGCCTGCCGCTCTCGCGCCTCAAGGCGCGCTTCGGCATCGTCGGCGACGTCTTACAAGACATGGGCCGGGGGATAGACCGCCGGCCGCTGATGGCGCACTACGACTACGAGGAGGCCAAGTCCGTCGGCAACACCATCACGCTCAACCGCGACACCTATGACCCGCTCGAGCTCCGGCGGACGTTCCTGTGGCTGTGCGAGCGGGTGGGGCGGCGGCTGCGCGGCGAGGGGTACTGCGGCCGGTGCGTCTACGCCGTCGCGCGCTACCCGGACTTCTACACCGTGGGCCGCTCGCACCGCCTCCCGCGCTACGTCGACGAGGGGATGGACGTCTTTCGCGCGGCTTGGCCTCTCCTGCCCGGGGATATGGCCGAGCGCGGCGTGCGCATGCTGGGGGTCTCGGTCTCGATGCTGCTGTACCACTGCAAGCCGGGCAACCTCTTCGAGATGAGGCGCGACCGCCTAACGGCGACGCTGGACGAGCTGAACCGGAGGTACGGCCGCGGCGCGCTCGAGCGGGCGGAGCTGCTGCCCGGCCTCCCTGGCGGCCTCTACGAGACCGTTAAGGCCGGCTGGCACCCGGGGTAGGGGTTACCATATAAAACACCGGGCCGCGCGGCCCGGCTTTTTCGATATCGCTTCTTTTCGGCGTTACGGCTTACCGAAGCAGTCTAACGAAGACAAGCGCGTCATCGCGTCTTTACCGGTAATATTGGACGCACGCGTTACAATTGTTAGCGATATCGGTAACGTAGATTACCCCTTTAGTAGATATTGCTACCGCGTCGGCGTTAACTACTTTCCCTTCGCCGAATCCTTCTTCAGCTATTGTACCTTGAAAAGAGCCTCGGGGCGTGAAGCATAAAACACCTTCGTGATAATCAGCAACGTAGATTTTCCCTTCCGGTCCTACGTCGATCCCATTAAGAGAAGGCATTTTCTTGTCGAAAACGCCGAGATAGCTGCCCTTCGCAGAGAAGTATTGCACGTTACGATTTAAGTAGTCCGTGACGAAAACCTCGTTATCCGGACTAACCACTACGCCGTCGGGTTTATAGAATTCTCCCGGCCCCGATCCTCTAACACCCCAGCTTCCTAAAAAGCTCCCGGTGGAAGTAAAGTACTGGATTTGGTAATGGTCCGTATCGCTAACGTAGACATTCCCTCCTTCTGAGCAGGAGATATCGCGCGGTTGGTAAAATCCCCCCTCTCCGGATCCCTCGAATCCCCAACGGCGGATTAAGCTGCCGGTCGGTGTATAGCAATATACGCCGTTGTGGAAACTTATAACGTATAGATTGCCGTCGGGGCCGAAATCGAGTTCGCGGGCGTCCGCGTCCCATTTTCCTAAAAAAACGCCCGTCGGCGAGAAGTACTGGATGCGTCCGTTACCCCAATCGGCTACGAATACTTTTCCATCGGGCGCTACCGCTATCCCACAAGGGTAGTTAAACTCGCTGTCTCCTCGCCCGACAGTACCCCACGAACCCAAGTATTTGGGTGGGGTTTCGGGTTCCGATGGGTTTTCGGAACATGTCGTAAAGAGGGTTAGGCTTAGAAGCGTGCTACCTATAATGGCCCAAAAACGGCGAAACATGAGAACCGACCTTTCATTTATTTATTAGTGGCGTTTATATTTAGCTTCCGCGATTCTTTAGCGATATAAGGCCCTCACCCGGCCGAGCGAACTCGGCTCGACGGCGGTGTTCGTCTCCTCAATTCTTATATTATCTATGCAGAGGACGACGTAAGTCCCCGAAAAGGTGACGGCCTCCACGTACCACCGGAAAGTATAATCGTCGCCGGCCTCCTTTATCGGAGGTAAATTCGTTTTAACCCTTTTCCACCGCTCGGATTGTAGGTCCATGGACCAAATATTCCAGTAATCGCCTTTGACTAAATAAACCTTCCGTTTCACACCCCAAGGATACCCTTCTTCGGAGTTTATATAGTCGAAGGCCACAGTGATTTTCGAACGCGCCGGAAGATCGAGTTTCTTGGTAATAAGGGTCGCCGACCCCCCGCCGTACGAGCCCCCCACGAAACCCCGGGCAAAGCAATTCTCTTCGGGGCACACCCGCGCCCAATACGCTACCGGCGGCGTTCGGGTTTTAACGCGCCAACCGGGCGGCGGCCATGTTTCCCGCTTGAAACCTTGGCCGATAAGTAGCCGCGTGGCCGCCGACGACGCGGCGAACGCCAATAGCGCTATGGCGGCAATGAATCGTACGGTTTTCATAACTCCCCGCGTTCCGCGGTCGTTACGAGGCCGGAGCCGGCTCACCGGTACAGCGCCCGCACCCGGCCGAGGCTCGTTGGGGCGACCGCCATCGGGTCGTACGTAATGCGGAAGCGGCAAATCACGCTGAAGAGTTGGCCCGACTCGCCGCCGTACTGTTTGCTGATCCAACCCCAGTTCTTGCCGGTGTTCCAGCCCCAGGTGTCGGCCGCCTTCTCGACCGAGCCGTTGTTCCAACGCAGCTCGACGAGGAGGTTGTCGCGGTTATTGTATAAGAAGGGAGTAGTGAAGTCGAAGCCGAACCACTGGTCCGCCGTCCCGCTGAGGAGGAGCGGGTTGGCCGAGTGAACGAGGACGGGCGTGTTGCCGCCGTAATTCGTGTTCAGGTTTGAGGTGAGTTCGGAGACTGATGTGTGGCAGAGGCGCAACTCGAACTGACGGTAGGGCGCGTTCGAGAACGTAACTGCCGCTTGCCATTCGAGCGCTTTAATGGCGGCATCGAAATTAAGGGCGTTCTGCGGTACCAGGAACTGGTACCGGTAGCAGATCCCTCACGTTCCGCAGAACGGGAGTTTGAGCGGTTGTTCCTTGGTCCCCGTCTCGACATGGTCGGCGAAGGCTCCGGCCGCCGTTAGAGCCACTACGGCGATTAACGCGCATCGCTTCAACATAACGCTCTCCTCGGTTTAAAGGCCGTGGGCGTTCGTTCGTATTCTCCCTATCCCCGGGAAATATTATAACAACGTTATAGCGTTTGTCAAATGATAACGGTTTCGGGGGGAGCCGCTATTTTACGCCGCGGAGCCGCGGGAAGCGCCAGGCGACCAGGGCGGCCCAGAGTAGCGAGGCCGACGCCCCGATGAGGAGCGCCGCCTGAACGTCGACGTACCGCGCGACGTACCCCGCCTGCAGCGAGCCCAGCCGCATCGCCCCCATAAATACCAGGAAGTAGATGCTCATCACGCGGCCTCGCAGCCGGTCCGGCACGTTGAGCTGGATAAGCGTGTTCGCGAGGGAGTTCTGGACGACGAAGCAGAAGCCGGCCGCCGCCAGCACCGCCGCCGCCAGCCAGAACGCGCGAACGAACGCGAAGGAGAAGACGAGCACCGCGAACGCGACGTTGGCCCCGGAGAGTAGTAGGCCCCGAGGGCTGCGTGGACCCAAGCTCGCGACGGTGAGCGCGCCCACCAGCGCCCCCAGGCCGGCGAACGTCAACAGGTAGCCGTATACGTCGGCGCCGCCGCGGAAGACCTGCTTCGCGAAGACGGGCAGCAGTACCGAGTAGGGCATGACGAAGAACGCCGAGACGCCCACTACCGAGATGAGCACCCAGACCAGCTTGTTCCGACCGGCGTATTGGATTCCCTCGACGATCTGGCGGTGGGCCGGGCCCTTTACCTCGCGGCGGACGGAGGACGTTCTCATCGCGAGTAGCGCCGCGATTACCGGCAGGAACGTAGCCGCGTTGACGACGAAGGCCAAACCCTCTCCGACGGCTATGATCAACAGGCCGGCGACGGCCGGGCCGGCGCTCCGGGCGACGTTGAAAACGGTGGAGTTGAGCGCTATGGCGTTGGTGAGGTCTTCCTTGCCGACTATTTCGACGACGAACGCCTGCCGCGCCGGGACGTCGAGCGCGCGCGCTACGCCGAAGACGAAGGCCAGCGCCATCACGTGCCAGACCTGGACGAGGCCGGTGACGGTGAGGGTGGCGAGGACCGCGGCCTGGATGAACATCAGCGTCTGCGCGATGAGGACGAGGCGCTTTTTATCGAAGCGGTCCGCGAGCGAGCCGGCCCACAGGCCCATCGGCAGCGCCGGCACGAGCGCGACGAAGTTGACCAGGCCCAGCATCGCCGGCGAGCCCGTAAGGCGATATACCAGCCAGTTCTGCGCGACTATCTGGACCCACGTTCCCACCAGCGAGACCATCTGGCCGAACCACCACAAACGGAAGTCGCGGTGGCGGAGGGCGCTGAACGTCCGCGGTAGCGTTACGCGGCGCCGCAGGTAGTCGCCGACGGAATCGTTTTTAGGACGTTTACGCATTTGGTTGATGAGCGGCGGCGGCCCGTCGGGTCCGCGCGAAGTTGTACGCCAGGATGCCGACGGCCGCGAGCGCCGCGCACGCCGCGCCGAAGGTGAACGTGCCGGCGCCCTGCCAGCGGTCCCAGATTAGGCCCGCTACGAGGGACCCCGGCAGGATGGCCAGGCCGCTGGTCATATGCAGCAGGCCAATAGCGGCGCCGCGCTTCTCGGCGGGTACGGCCGTGGAGACGAAGGCCGGCGGAAGCGCCATGAAGGCTTGATAGTAGAGCGCGTACAGCGCGAACAGCGGCCAAAGGGTCCACGCCTCACCGATAGAACCCGCCGCTATGAGGACGGCCGCTTGGAAGATATATATCCCCGCCAGGACCGGCAATACCTTGACTTTATCCGCGAGCCACCCGATGGGGAACGGCCACAGGACCTGAGCCCCGGTGAAGACCAGGTAGATGAGCGGAACGAGGGCGGTCGCGACGCCGAGCTCGCTCGCGCGCAGGATGTAGAACGCGTACGAGAACATGCCGAAAGAGTAGACGGCGTGGCACGCGAGGAAAGGCCACCAGCCGGCCGCGACGGTGCGATCGAAAATCTTGGGCGGAACCGGGCAGCTGACCCGTTTGGGCTGCCTTACCAACACCAGGATGGCGAGCGCTACGAGGATACCCGGGATAAGGGTTAGTTTGAAGATGTCGCGGTGCGAGAAATCCGTATAGTTGAGGAGCGCGAACAGGACCAGAACGCCCCCCACCGCGCCCGCCGAGTCGAGCGCGCGGTGGAAGCCGAAGGCGCGGGCGCGGACGCCCGACGGCGTATAGGTCGCCAGCAGCGCGTCGCGCGGCGACGTGCGGACGCCTTTCCCGAGGCGGTCGGCGACGCGGAGCGCGAGCACCGCGGGGCCCGAGCGGGCGAAGGCCATCACGGGTTTGCTGATTACCGACAGCGCGTACCCGGCGAACATTAGCCACTTGTGCCGGCCCGCCCGGTCGCAGATATACCCCGAGAGGTATTTAAAGACGGCGGCGGTCGCTTCGGCCGCCCCTTCGATAAGGCCCAGGAAGGCGGCGGCCAGGCCGAGGTCTTGCGTTATGAAAATCGGCAGTAGCGGGAATATTATTTCCGACTGGAGGTCCGCGAAGAAGGATACCAGGCCGAGGATGAATACGTTGAGCATTGTAATATTTTACCACCGCGGCGTATTCGCGGCAAGGCCGATATTCCTTGAAGGGCTACCGCGCCGGCCTTATAATACGGATTAAATATGGCCGATGGCGTAGCGAGGGGCCGGCGGGGGTGGCTTCGCCGGTTAACGTTTATAGTCGTCGTCGCGGCGACCCTTACCGGCTCGTATTTTTGGGGCCGGCACGTCGAGCCGCCGCCCAGGGAGCTCGACGCCGAACGCGTGCGGTTGCTCACCGGCGCCACCGAGCCCCCGGAGAAGGTCGACGGCGAGATTACTTATTGGCGCATCAGGCGGGGGGACGAGACGCTCTACGCCGCCGAGAGCGCGTCGTCCGCGCCGGAGGTCGTCGGCTACGGCGGCCCGTTCGACCTCCTGGTGGTCGTAGACGGCTCGGGGACCGTCGACCGCGTCGTCCTGGTGCGGCACGACGAAACGCCGTCGTACGTGGCGGACGTCGCCGACTTCCTTTCGTCTTTCGTCGGCCTTCCGGCGACGGCGCCGCTCGAGCCCGGCCGCGACGTCGACGCCATAACGCGGGCCACGGTGACGAGCGAGGCCTTCGCCGTGGCCACGCGGGTGACGAGCCGCAAGATATTGAACGCGGCGCTGGGTCGCGCCGTTCCGCTCGACGCCGGGCGAGAGGGTTGGGATTGGGCCTGGGCGCTGGTCGTGGCGGCGTTTTTCGGCGCGGCGATATGGGCCAGGCGGCGGCCGCCGGAATGGGTTCGCGCCGTCTTCGCCGCGGCGGCGGTGGGAGTACTCGGTTTTTGGGCGGGCCGGTTCGTCTCCATCGGCGACGTAGGCCGGCTGGTTTTGTGGAAGTTCCCGCCGTTCGGGCCGCGCCTTACGCTCTATTTATTGTTGGGGGGCGGCGCGGCGCTGGCGCTGTTTTTCGGGAATATATATTGCGGTTGGCTTTGCCCCTTCGGCGCGCTGACGGAGCTCTTGTATAAACTGCCCGTCCGCAAGTTAAAAGTAGCGTCCGAGTTCGCGCGGCGCCTCAGCGGCCTGCGTTTCATTATATTATGCGTCGTCGTCGCCGCGTTCATAGCGAGCCGGGATTTGGGCGTCGCTACGTACGAGCCCTTCGACGACTTGTTCGCGTACGCCGCCGCGGGGATGTCGCTGCTGTTCCTGGTCGCGGTCCTGGCGGTTTCCGCGTTCCACTACCGCTTTTTTTGCCGGTACTTATGCGCCGCGGGCGCGTTATTGGGCGAGGTGGCCGCGGTGGGAAGGCCGGCTACCCGGCTCGAGTGCCGCGAGTGCCGCGAGTGCGTAAACGTTTGCCCGACGGCGGCGATAGTCGTGAACCGCGAGGCTGTCGACGCTACGCTTTGCCTCGAGTGCGGCCGGTGTCGCCGCGCGTGCGAGGCCGAGAAGCAAGCTGCGCAGACGCGACGCGGGAATATTTAGTTTGGCCGCGCGCCCTCTCTATGGTATAAGATTGCCTGCCATCGCGTTATGAAGAAACGCAGATTAATTATTTTCGTATTCGTTTTGGCGCTCGTGGCGCTGGGCGTCCTCTATTACGCCGCGGTTGCGCCGGCGGTAGTGGGCAAGGAACGCGTCGCGAAGGCGTTCGCGCAGGCTATGAAAGAAGGCCCCGGCCTGGACGTGCGTTACGGCAAGGCGCGTTTCAAACTCTTACCCCGGCCGGCGGTTACGCTGGGCGACGTCGTCCTGGTGAACGGAGCCGGCAAAGAAATCGTCCGCGCCGACGAGGTCGGCCTGGGGCTGTCGTACGTCGGCTTCGTGGTCCTCAAGCCGAGCGTGGCGGTCGTGGCGTTCATCCGCCCGCGGGTCGACCTGGCGCCGGGCGACGTGGCTTTCGGCGAGGAGGGAAAGGGCCCGCCGTTCCGCGGGACCGTTACCGTGGCGGAGGGGTTCGTCCGGTACGCCGGCAAGACGCGGACGGCGCTTATAGACGGCCTGGGCGGCCGCGTCCGTTGTAAGGTTTCGTGGGGCGAAGAGCTCGACGTACGCGGCAAGCTCCACGCCGACAAGTTCAGGTTCGCCGCCGGCGCGGGGGAAGTGGCCGGCGGTATGGCCGTCGCGGCCGAAGGGGAGATTCGCTACCGGCCCGAAGCGCCGGGCGGCCGCATCTTCTTCGAAGAGCTCGACTTCTTGTTCGGCAAAGCCCGGTTGACCGTCGCCGGCGAGTTGCAAACCGGCCCGGGCGAGAACGACGTCGACCTGACCGTTAAAGGAAAACGTATGGCGCTCGAGCAGGTCCTGCCGGCGCTAGCGCCCCGCTTCGGCGATGCCGACGTGGAAGGCGAGATGGACCTGAGCCTGACGGTTAAAGGGAAATGGGGCGAGGGCCGCCGTCCGGACGTACGGGGCGAGCTCGAGGTGAAGAAGGGCGCGTTAAAGCCGTTTGAGGGGGACGGGATATCGAGCGTTGCCGCCAAAGTGCGTTTCGAGGGCGAGAAGTACGTAATCGAGAATTTCCGCGGCCAGACGACGCGCGGGGGCTTCAAAGGGTACGGGACGATACGGCCCGACAGGAATTGGCCGTACCAACTCAAAATAGAGGGCGCGGTGCCCTTGGAGGTGGCGGCCGTCGTGCTCGCCGTGCCCGACGCCTATATGCTCGCCGGCCCGGCGCAGCTGAACGTCGACGTCGACGGGGAGGTGTCGTCGCCCGGGGGGACGTCGGTCGACGGGACCGTCGAGCTCCTCGGTTGCCGGGTACGGCTCAAACCTTTCGTACGCCCCTTCCAAAACCTGGCCGGTACGGCGTACTGCGACGGATATAAGGTAAACGTCGGTAAGTTGAAGGGGCAGCTCGCGGGGCACGGCTTCGAGATCGGCGGCAGCTGGCAGGGCTTCGAGACGCCGCGGCTGGACTTCGTCGCCGTCGCCGACGAGCTTGACCTCGACGCGGCGTTGCCGGCCGAGGAGACGAAGCGGCGGCACGCCGAACGCGGCTCGTCGCCGCTGGGCTTGCCGGGTAAAGACATTACGGCGAAAGGCCGGGTGCGGTTCAAGAAGTTCAAGCTCCTCTCGGTAACCGGTAAAAACCTGGAATCGGATTTCGAGTATAGCGGCGGCATACTGAGCGTCACCAAGCTCGACTTCGCGGCGTACGACGGGAAGGTCCGGGCGCAGCTGACGGTATACGTCGGCGGCCGGCCGCGGTACACGTGCTCCGCCGCCGTACGCGGCGCGCGGCTGGGCATTTTCCTGACGGAAAATAAATACTTGGAAAACGTCCTCACGGGCCGGTTCTCAGCCGACGTCACTTTCTCCGCCGAGGGAACGGCGTACGACGACGTAAAACGGTCGTTGGGAGGCAAGGGCTCGCTCGAGCTGGAGGGAGGCCGCGTCGCCGAACTGCCCCTGCTCGCCGAATTGGTGAAGTGGTCGCGTATAGACCTTTTCGAGCCGCTGCAGGTTTCGAAGTTATGGGTGATGTGCGACGGCCGCGACGGCGTAATCCGGACCGCCGACCTGAAGCTCGAGAACCCGGATATGGTTATCGAGGCCGCGGGCGAAGTTACGCTCGAGAAAAAGCTCGATTTTACCGTACGTACGACTTTTAATAAAAAAGCCGCGGAGCGCGTGGCCCGGGAGGGCAAAGCGCTCGCGCTCGTCCGGGACGAAGACGGCCGGGGCCACTTTAACTTTGTCGTAACGGGCGAGGCCGCCAAGCCGGCGTTCCGGCTCGACGCCGGGTCGATGTTGGGAGCGGCGGGGGAGGGGCCGCCGGGCGGCGAGGAGCAGTACGGGGCCCCGGGCGACCTGTTTTAAAAGGAGGTCGACGACCGTGAAGTTACTCGTAGTAACGTACGCCGACCCGTACGACCGCAGCGACGTCGTTTGGAACGCGTTGCGGGTCGCGACGTTCCAAAAAGAACTCGGCGACGAGGTGAACGTTTTTTTAATGTCGGACGCCGTAACGTTGGCGCACGAGGACATCCCTCAACCCGAGAATCCGGAATACGACGCCGACACCGAATTCGAAGTAGCGGCGTGCTCCGGCGTAACGTTCAAGACCTGCGGGACTTGTCTCAAGAACCGCGACCTTCCGGCGGACAAAGTGCACTCCCAGGCGCCGGCGGCGACGTTGAAGGACCTTGCCGATTGGCTCGCGTGGGCCGATAAAGTCTTGACCTTTTAGGGGAAGTAGAGCCGTATGACGGCGCCTATGATAAAGATGCGCAACGTTACCAAGGTCTACGAGAACGGCGTCGTCGCCCTCGACGATGTCACGGTAGACGTAGGTAAGGGCGAGTTGGCCTTCCTCACCGGCCCTTCGGGGGCCGGCAAGTCGACGTTTCTCAAGTTGATAACGGTGGAGGAAAAGGCTACCGAAGGGTTGGTGGAAGTAGCCGGCCACGACTTGGAGGCGCTCCGGAGGCGCGACATCCCGTACCTGCGCCGGCGCATCGGCGTCGTCTTCCAGGATTTCCGCCTCTTAAGCGAGCGGACGGTTCTGGAGAACGTAATGCTGCCGCTGACGATTCTGGGGTTAACGCCGGCGGAGCAGCGCCGCCGGGCTTTGCAAGTCCTTACCGTCGTCGGCCTGGCCCAGCGCAAAGACGCGAGACCGCTCGAGCTTTCGGGGGGCGAGCAGCAGCGCGTCGCCATCGCCCGGGCCATAGCGCTCGACCCGGCCATATTGCTCGCCGACGAGCCGACCGGCAACCTCGACCCGGACATCACCTGGCACATAATGAAGCTCTTCCGCGCCATCAACGCCCGGGGCACCGCGGTCGTCATCGCGACCCACGACTATGACGTCGTCAGGAAAATGGACGCCCGAATAATAAAGATCCTCGATGGGAAATTACCCCCGGGGCCGCCGGCGTGAAAAACACCGGCTTTTTCCTGCGGGAGGCTTTCAAGAATATAGGCCGCGGCGGGACCCTCACGGCGGCGGCCGTACTGGCGATAACGTTCGCGGCGCTTATCGCCGGGATATTCGGGACGGTGTACTATAACCTCCGGATGATATACGAGGAGGTAAGGCAAGAGCTTTACGTCGACGTCTATATGAAATACGAGGTCGACGAGGAACGGGCCGCGGCGGTCGGCAAGCATTTGCGGAGGTTGCCGGGGGTAGCGCGCGCCGACTACATATCGCGCGAGAAGGCCGCGGAAGAATTCGTCGGCCTGTTCCCCGAGGACAGCGACCTCTTGAGCGCGTTAGGCGAGAACCCGCTGCCGGCGTCGTACCGCGTGTACCTGGCCGGCGAAGAGCGGGCGCCGGAAGAGGTCGCGAGGTTGGTCGAGGAAATAAAAGCGGTGGACGGCGTGGACGACGCCGTGTACGCCCAAGAGTGGCTCTCGAATTTGGAGCGGGCGGCGCGGGTCGTCGGCGTAGCGGGGGCCGCGGTGGCGGTCGTGCTCGGCGCGGCGGCGATATTGGTCGTTATCAGCACCATCGGCCTGGCGGTATACGCCCGCCGCGAGACTATAGCTATTATGAAGATGGTCGGCGCTACGGACGGTTTCGTGCGGGCGCCTTTCGTCGTGGAGGGTTTTTTAATCGGCGTCTTCGGCGGCCTGCTGGCGTTGGCCGCGTTGTACGGCGGCGTCCAGTTTCTGCAAACGTACGACGTGGCGGTTCGCTTTTTGCCGGAGACGTACGTCGGCGCGGGCTTGGGCGCGTTCGCCCTGGGCGGCGCGTTGGGCTCGAGCGTGGCGGTGCGACGCTTCTTGAAAGTTTAAATCCCCCCGAAATGACGGTGAGTTAAGACGGCGGCAACCTCGCAGCCGGATATACGTATATATCTATATTAAATTAATCCGAGGGGTAGTATGAAGCGAGTCGAGATTGTAGCCTATTTAATTTCGTCCGCCGTCGCGGCGGCCTACGGCGCCGAGGGCGACGAGTGGGTCATGCGCGCGCGCCGGGTGGATACGCCGCCCGTAATCGACGGTGTGCTGGAGGAGGTTTGGCTCGAGGCCGAACCGGCCGGCGGCTTCCGGCAATTCCGGCCCGCGCTGAACGACCCGGTCTTGAAAGACACCGAGGTATACATATTGTACGACGACGAGGCGTTGTACGTGGGATGGGTATGCTACGAGGACGACCCGACGCGTCTCGTGGCCTGCGCTACGGTGCGAGACATGTTTATGAACGACGACGATTGCGTCGACCTCATGCTCGACGCCAACAACGACCGCCAGTCGGCGTACGACTTCATGGTAAACTGGCGGGGCGTGCGGTACGACGGGAGCATTGCGAAAGACGGTTCGGTGGGCGGCTCGGCGTGGGACGGGTATTGGGAGGCGAAGACTTCCGTCGGCGACGACGCCTGGTACTGCGAGATAGCGATACCGTGGTCGACGCTGCGCTACGACCGGGACGCGGGTCACTTCGGCGTCCAGTTCTTACGCTTTAGGAAGCCGACGTTCGAGGAGACGTATTGGGCCAGCGACGGAAGCTTCCTCAACCGCGTTTCGACCTTCGGCCGGGTCGAGGGTTTAGAGAACCTACCCCGGCCGCGGCCGTTGAAGTTTACGCCGTACGTGACGGGGCGCGGCGAGGAAAAGAAAGATACGCCCGCCTACGGCTTAGAACCCACCGACGGGTGGGGGTTCAAACCGCGCTACGGCCTGGACTTCGAATATCGGGCCGGCGCCAAGGCCAGCGTTCTGGCTACGGTATTGCCCGATTACGCGTACATCGAGGCCGACCCGGCGCAGATAAACCTCGAGCCCTCCGAGATATGGCTGGAGGAGAAGCGGCCTTTTTTCACCGAGGGGTACGAGCTTTTCGATACTTACTCCGACCTCGTTTATACGCGGCGTCTCACGGAAATCGCGGCGGGCGCGAAGGTAACGGGACGGACGGGGCCCGTAAACTACGGCGTCCTGGACGCGGCGTTGACGGGGGACGACTTGCTTTACCCCCACAATAACTTCGGCGTGGCCCGGGCGACGTACGATACGCCGGGCGGTTCGTCGTTGGGCTTTATGGTCGTCGACCGGCACGAATTCGGCCGGGAGGCGGCGGGCGAGGAAGAGCCGGGTAACGACTTGCCGCGGTACAACGACGTCGTGATGGCGGACGGTAGGGTGGTATTGCCGGCGCGGTTGGGTTTCGGTTTTGAGGCGGCGAGGTCCCAAACCGCGGGCGACGGCGGCGACGACTACGCGGTCATCGGGAGCTTCGGGAGGTACGGCATAACGGAAAACCTGGAAGCGTGGGCCTCGACGATAGGGGAGGATTTCCGGGCGGACATGGGTTTCCTGCACCCGGAAGATTTGGGCAAGCGCGAGTTCGGGTGTTCCGGGTTGAGGGAGCTGCAGATCAACCGGGGCGGCGTGCGCGCGCTCAGGTTAAACGGGTATTACGAACACGAACGCAACGTAGCCGGCGAGACGGTGAACAATTTCGTATCGTCCACGGCGAGGTTGGCCTCCGAGAACGATTATTACGTAACGTTGAATTACCGAGGCGGGAGGGATTTGCGCTACGTCCCTTCCGGGTACCCCGTATTCCACAACGACGTCTTCGACTTGGCGGCGGGCCACAGCCCGGCGTCGTGGGGGAGTTTCCGCCTGGGCTACTGGCGCGGGATGTGGTACGGCTACTTCTACCATTACTACACGTTGCAAGGCACCCTAATACCCGTCCCCGTCGTCGTCGTTAACGGCGACGTGGAAGTGGGCGACCGGCGCCCGGCGGAGCGCTTCGTAGTCGGGAACGTGAAAGTTACGTACAATTTGACGGATAACATTTTCTGGCGGGTTATCGTACAGGGTAATTCGGACAACCGTATGAGCTCCGCGAGTACGCTTTGGGGTTGGGACTTCCTCCCGGGTAGCACGGCCTACCTCGCGTACGAGCAATGGCGGGATTCCACGGGCCATTTCTCGTTGGTCGAACAGGTGGTGTTCCTGAAGGTATCGTATATGATACCACTGTAGGGGATACCTTTCCGCAATAAGAAACGGCCCGGGCGGGCCGTTTTTTTTATTCGGTTTCGGCGGTAGGTTCGGTTCGAAGCGGCAGGAGGATGGTGAAGGTCGAGCCGACCCCCACTTCCGACGAGACGTCGATGCGGCCGCCGTGGGATTCGGCGGCCCTTTTCGCGATCGTTAGGCCGAGGCCCGTTCCGCCCACCGCGCGCGTGCTGGAGCCGTCCACTTGGTAGAACGTCGAGAAGATGGTCATGAGTTGGTCTTGGGGGATGCCGGGCCCGTCGTCGGCGACGGCGAGCGCCACGTCGCCGTCCCGGGCCCCGGTCGATACGCGCACGCGGCCTCCCGCCGAGTTGAACTGAATGGCGTTTTTTATCAGGTTCGCGAGCGCGCTTCGGACCAGGTTCGGGTCGGCGTACGTGCCGGGGATGCTTTTACCCGGGTCGAATTCCAGCGAAATGCCGTTCCGGTCCGCCATCGGTTGGTACTTTTGGGTCGTCTCGGCGGCGAGGTCGTTGATTTCTACGTACTCGAGGTTCAACTCCAACCGTCTCGATTCCAAGAGAGAGAAGTCGAGGATGCTGTCTACCAGCTCGCGCAGCCGGCGCGCCTCTTTGTCGATGATGCGTACGAATTGGGAGTAGGGAAAGGTGCCGGCTTTGTCGTCGGCGATTATGAGTTCGGCGCTCCCGATTATCGACGTGAGCGGCGTCCGCAGCTCGTGGCTCACGTTGGCGATGAAGTTCTCTTTGAGGAACGTCAGCTCTTTGGATTCCGTGACGTCTCGGAACGTCGCGACGTACCCGACCCTTTCGCCGGCCTGGTTGGCGACGGCGTTGACCAACACGCGGTAATAACCGGTCTTGCCGCCCCCGCCCGGCGGGGTTAACGCGAGTTCGAATTCCGCCACGTCCTTGTCCTGCAGCATGGCGCTTGCCTTTTCGAACGTCTCGTGGAGCGTAGGGGTTTCGATAATCGAGCGTACGTGGTGGTTGATGATGCTCTCCGCTTGCCGCCCCAGCATCTTCTCGGCCGCGGGGTTGACCTCGACGACGCGCAGGCCCATGTCGGTAACGACGATGGCGTCCGCGATGCTCGCGAAGATGGCGTCCAATTTGCGCCGGTGCTCTTCGGCGATCGATATCGACGACAATACGCGGTCGAAAAGGCGGGCGTTCTCGATCGAACCCGCGACCTGCCCGGCGAAGAGGGTAACGAGTTGTAGGTCGCGGTCGGTGAAGACCTCGCCCCCCAAACGCCCCAGCGTCATAACCCCGATGACTTCTTCGCGGGAAATCAACGGCACGCACAACAGCGATTCCCTTTCCTCGTACGGGGTGCCGGGGACTTCCAGCGAGCGGTGGTCCAGGCCGGCGTCGTTGACGTATTCGCCTACGCCGGTTAGCGCCACGTGGCCGGTAATGCCCTCTCCCAGTTTCAGCCGTATTTTCATTACCTCCTCGGGGTACGCGGTCAGACTGACTATGGGCTCGAGGACGCCGGCGTCCCGGTCCAGCAGGAACACGGTACACGCGTCCGTACCGATAAGGTCTTTAACTTTTTGGGCGATGTTATAGATGATTTCCTCGGTGTCGAGCGAAGAAGATAACGTTTTGGAGGTATCCAATAAAGTTACCAACTCTTTCATACGGCTGGCGTTTTGAGCGAAGAGTTGAGCGTTCTCGATAAAGACGGCCAGCTGGTCGCATATAGTTTTGAGCAGGTCGATATCCTCGGCGAGGAACGTCCTCTCTCTTCCGGAGAACAACGTCAGCCTGCCGAGCACTTCTCGCTTGGCGACCAGGGGGAGCGAGACGTACGACGCCGGCCCCTCGGCGTCGCGGGCCGGAAGGCCGAAGGGGTCGGCCTCCGCCGGACGCTCCCGCGTTATCGTATCCTCGGTCAATAAGGCCGCGGCGCGTTCGCCCCCGATGTCCGCGAGTCCCTCCCAACTTTTCGATTTTTCGTCGTCGACGCTCGCGGTCGCGGTTAAGACCAACGAACGGCGTTTCGCGTCGTATAAGTGGACGACGCCGGCGTCGAGTCCGGCGAAGGAACGTATTTTTTCGAGGGCGGCGTCCAGCAGTTCGTCGAACGGCGGCAGCCGGCTGGCGTCGGCGGCGATCGAGCTCAGGATGGCGAGGTAGTCGGTTTGTCTTTTAACGTTTTCAAGGTACAGCAAGTTTTCGACGCCGATGGCGGCTTGGAAGGCGATGCCCTCGAATAACGCGAGGTCCGATTCCGAAACGGCCGGGCGGGGCGTTTGCCAAATAGACAGTAGAAAACCCAAAACGCGATTTTTCTTTTTTAGGGCCGCGACGGCTAACGACCGGGCGGTTAGGCCCGGTAGCAAGTCGCCTTTTACCTTATCATCCGTCGGGCCGACGTCGGCCAGGAATACCGGTTTGTTTCTGGCCGCCGCCTCCTCGAATATGGGGTGGCCCCCCACGTTGATTTCGCCCGAGCTGAGGAGTTTTTCGCTTTCTTCGGACAGGCCGGCCGACGCTTTAAATTGTTTGGGTCCTTTCGCGTCGTCGAGGAGAATTAACGCCGACGCGTCGGCGTCCATAATGGTCCTCGTCTCCTCGACGAGGAACTCTAATGATTTCTCCAAGTCGGGCGTCTGGCTTACTATGTGGCCGATGTGGAGGAGGGTTTCGGCGTTGTGGGTAGCCTTTTGTTCGTCGGTGAGTAGCTTTACGTTCTGGATGGCGACCGCGAGTTGGTCCGCGAAGGTCCGCAGGAGGTCCAGGTCGTGTTTGGTCAGCGCGTCTTTGGCGTTTTCCTGGACGTCGAGAACGCCCACGACGCGGTCGCCGATTTTGATGGGGACGGCGATTTCGGAGCGGGTATCGCCGGGGATGGGGTCGGGTGCGTAGCGCGGGTCGTTGGTCGCGTCGTTGGAGAACGCCACTTCACCCTTCTCCGCGGCCCAGCCGATAAAGCCCTCGCCGAGTTTGATGCGCGGCGGCCTTTCGAGCGCTTTCTCGTACGCCCCCTCGACGACGCTGCCGATAATGGTCTGAACGTCATCCGGGTCTACCAGGAAGGCCGCCACGTTGAAATATTTAAAGTGTCTCCTTATGGCCGCCGACGCCTTCCGCAACAGGGCCGGTACGTCGTGCGCCGCGAGTATTTCTTTACCGAGGTCTCCGATGAGCGCTATCTCGCTCGCCCGCTGCCGTTCCTCGCGCAGCAAGCCGGCGTTTTCGATTATCACGCCGACCTGGTCGGCCAGCGTCGCTAATACCAGCGTATCGCTTTCCTCGAAAGCGCCGGTGCGCCTGCTTTGGATATCTATCACGGCCGCTACCGCCGCCCCGCCGCGACCGATTACCGGTACGCACAGCTCGGACTTGGTTTCCGTCAACGACGGGTTGGCCGCGAGGAATCGGTCGTCTTTTGTTACGTCGTTGACCAGTATTGTGCGTTTCGCTTCGACCGCGGCGCCGACGAGGCCGTCGCTGCGACGCTGACGGTAACCTACCGGAAGGTAGTTGGCGTAACCCCCTACTATGGTCTCGAGGAACAGCTCGTCTTCGCGCGCGTCGACCGAGAATATGGCGACGTTGTAGTAATTGAATTTGTCCTTTATGGCGGCCGCTATTTCTTTATATAACTCGCGCGTGGATGCGCTGAGGAGGGCTTTTTTGCCGATCTCATTTATGAGACTTAGTTGGAGCGCGCGCTTCCGCTCGCCCTCCAAGCGGCGGGCGTTTTCGACGGCGGACGCCGCGCAAGCCGCGAGCGCTTCTACGAAGGTTACGTCCTCTTTTTCGAAGGCGCCCCGTACGTCGCTCCCCAGCGTGATAACGCCGAAGGCGGTTTCGCCGACGGCTATGGGGACGGCGAGGGAGGAACCAACGCTCGTTTCGGCGGTCATCAGGCCGCCGGCCGCGGCGGAGACGTCGACGACGTAGGCCGTTTCGTTATCCTGCAGGGCCTGGTAGGCCAGGCTCTCTCGGAAAGTCTCGGTTATGAGTTGCGCCTCTTCCGGCGTGTAGCCGACGGTGGCCAGTTGCTTTACGGCGTCGCTCTTCTCGTCGTAAAAGTATACGGCGCCTTTGTCGAACGGGATGCCCTTTCTTGTTTCTTGCAGGAGCCGTTCCAACGGCGTCTGCAGGTCTTGGGCCGAGGATAGGGCGGGAGCGGATTCTATGACGAGGCGGAGTTGTTTGTTCTCCCATTTCAGGCGGTCGAGTTCGGCGGACAAATTCTCGCGCCCGCTAATCGCGGTCAGCGTCGCCGCGATTTCGTCGGCGAAGGACCGACTTTCGGCTTCGTCTTCCGGCGAAAAGGCGCCGGCTTCGGCTCCTTTTACCAAGACGGTTACGCCGGTTACGCCGTCCGCCGATTTTAACGGTACGGCCAATACCGAGCCGCCGGCGTAACCCTTGACGAGGGGAAGCCCCGCGAGGTCGTCCGCGGACGCCGACGGCAGGTTCAAGACGCGCCCCGAGCGCAGCGCTCGGGTGGCGACGTTTTCGTCTGCGACCGGCGAAGAGAGTTGACGGTATTTCCCGGAAGGCCCGGTTGAGAGCGCGATTTCGAGTTGGTCGGTGCCCTCGCGCGAGACGATGGCGCACGCTTCGGCGCCGAAGTATTCGGCCAGGCCGCTCGTCGCGAGCGGCAGCAATTCGGCCCGCGACGTCGTACCGTGAACCCGCATTTTTAAAGCGCGGGCGTCTTTTCGGCGTCTCGCGTCGGCGGGTTCGTTATTCCGGGAGGGTGAAGCCATAACTCTAAGTACCTACCTAATTTATTTTAACCTCGCGTAGATAAATATCAAGGTTAATTTTAGGTGACGCGGCGTTAATCTCGCGCGGCGGCGGCCTTATCCGGAGTCGGGCCTACGCTTCAGCCGGCCGTCGGTTTTTTAACCTACCGCTAAGACGTCGTCGGATGGGCGGCGGAGTTAGGCGCTTTTTGAAAAACCTTGATTTCTATTGCTGAAAACTATACCATATGGCAACGTTCATTTATAGTTCACGAGTTTAAAATCGGAGGAGTGTCGCGATGGCTCATCACTTTAAAAATTATATCGCCGGCGAATGGGTACCGGCGAAATCCGGTAAAACGGTCGAGAATCGTAACCCGGCCGACCAGGACGACCTGGTCGGCGTGTTTCCCGACTCGGCGGCGGGGGATTTGGACGAAGCGGTGGCGGCCGCCCGCGACGCGTACGGCCGGTGGCGGAAGGTCCCGGCGCCGGCCCGGGCGTTAAAGATACAGCGGGCGGGCGAACTTATGCGCGAGCGTAAGGAGGAGATATCCCGCCAGATGACCCGCGAAATGGGCAAGGTCGTCGCGGAGACGCGCGGCGATACGCAGGAGGGCATAGACACCGCGTTCTATATGGCGGGCGAGGGTAGGCGGCTCTTCGGTATAACGACGCCGGTCGAGCTGCCGAGCAAGTTCGGTATGGCGGTTCGGCGGCCTATCGGCGTCGCGGGCCTCATTACGCCGTGGAACTTCCCGATGGCCATTCCTACCTGGAAAGTGTTTCCGGCTCTTATCGCCGGCGATACGGTCGTCCTTAAGCCCGCCACCTATACGCCGGCGACGGTGTGCGAATTGGGTTTAATCTTGGAAGAAGCCGGCGTTCCGTCGGGCGTATGCAATATCGTGTGCGGCTCCGGGTCGACGGTGGGCGAGGCGATCCTGGGCCATCCGGACGTCGACGTAATATCGTTCACCGGCTCGAGCGCCGTAGGCCGGCGCATCAACGAGGTGGGCGGAAAAAGCCTCAAGCGAGTGTCGCTCGAGCTCGGCGGCAAGAACGCGCAAATCGTCCTCGCCGACGCGGACCTGGAGCTGGCTCTCGAGGGCGTATTGTGGGGCGCCTACGGTACCGCGGGACAGCGGTGCACCGCCACCAGCCGCCTGATACTCGAGAAAAAAATACACGATAAGTTCGTGAAGATGCTCGTCGACGCCGCGGCGGCGTTGAAGCTCGGCAACGGCCTGGACGAATCGGTCCAGGTGGGCCCGCTGGTAAGCGCCGCGCAGCGCGAGACGGTCCATTCGTACGTCGAGGTCGGGAAGGAGGAAGGAGCGGAGCTCGCGTTGGGCGGTGAATTCTACGAGGAGGGCGAGTGTAAGAAGGGCTTCTTCTACGAGCCCACCGTCTTCCTGGGGGTAAAGCCGACGATGCGGATCGCCCGCGAGGAGATATTCGGGCCCGTGCTGTCGGTTCTCAAGGTCGGCGACGCCGACGAGGCTATCCGCGTGCTGAACGATTCCTCGTACGGCCTCTCGAGCTCGATATACACCCGCGACGTAAACCTGGCCTTCAAGGCCGTCGAAGACATCGAGGCCGGCATCACGTACGTCAACGGCCCCACCATCGGCGCGGAAGTCCACTTGCCCTTCGGCGGCGTCAAGGATACCGGCAACGGCCACCGCGAGGGGTCCTTTACGGTGTTCGACATTTTCACGGAGTGGAAATCCGTATACTTCGACTATTCCGGAAAGCTGCAGCGGGCGCAGATAGACGTCGGGGAATAAGTAGGAAGGGCCGCGAACCGTGGCGTTACGCGCGGGGCGGCCGCAACCGCCCCGTTTAGCTTAGAAGTTGGTGCGGCGATGGACGTCTTCATATTTATGACCGACATAATCGGCAAGGCGCTGCGCGCGTCCGACGGGCGGCGGCTCGGTGAAGTCGTCGATTGCGCGGCGGACGGCCGCGAGCAATATCCCCGCGTCGGCTACTTCGTATGCCGGCAACGGCGGCCGCGCGGCAAGGTCAGGGTCCCGTGGGAAGCGATAGGCCGTATGGAACGCGACGGCGTATTCCTCCGCGAGGGCGAGCCGGCCTTGTTCGAACGGTTCGAGCGGCGCCTGGGCGAGGTGCTGCTGGTGGCGGACTTGTGGGACAAGCAGGTCGTAGACATGAACGGCGCCAAAGTGGAACGCGTTAACGATATCCACTTGTTGAATACGAACCGCGATTTACGCGTAATCCACGCCGACGTCGGCGTGCGGGGGATACTGCGGCGGCTGAACGTACTGCGGCCCTTCGACGCCGTTACGACGTGGTTGTTCGATTACACCGTCAAAGAGCGGTTCGTCAATTGGCGCTACGTCCAGCCCCTCGGCGAGCAGCTGGTAGGGAGCCCTTTGCAGCTCAACGTCGCCGGCCAGCGGCTGAGCCGGCTGCACCCCGCCGACCTGGCCGACATCATCGAGGAGCTGCCGCAACCCGAGCGCGCGGCCGTCTTCGCCGCCTTCGACGACGAGAAAGCGGCCGAGATATTGGAGGAGGTCGACGAGCCCGAGTTGGCGGTCGACCTGCTGGAAACCGTGGGCGAGGAACGCGCGGGCGACATCATCGAGGAGATGGACCCCGACGAGGCGGCGGACGTGCTGGCCGAGCTGGACGAAACGCAGGCCCAGAAGCTCATCGGCGCGATGGAGGACGCGGAGCTCGCCGACGACCTGCGCGAGCTGCTGGACCACGAGGAGGGGACCGCCGGTTCCATAATGACGACGGAGTACGTGGCCGTGAAACCGGACGAAACGGTGGCGGCCGCGTTCAAACGGATTAAGGCGTCGGAGGACGTCGAGGCGTACAGTTACGTGTACGTGGTTAACGACGACGACGTTTTGGTGGGCGTCTTCTCGCTGCGCGACGCGCTGTCGGCGAAGCGCACGACCCCCGCGGCCGAGCTCGCGAGCGAACGGGTGGTCGCGGCGAAATTAGATGACCGGCCCGAGCGCGTCTTCGAGCTTTTCGGGAAGTACGGCTTCGCGACGCTGCCGGTGGTAGACGACGACGGCAAGCTCAAGGGCGTCGTAACGCTGTACGACGCCGTGGCGGCGATGTATCCGGATTTCGAGAAGGAGTAGGTTGGCTCTTAACTTCAAACCGCGCACCTGGCTTACGCCGCGCGTTAAGGGCTTCGCGCTCTTTCTGGCGCTGCTCGGCCCGGGCATCATCACGTCGAACGTGGATAACGACGCCGGCGGCATCGCGACGTATTCCATCTGCGGCGCGCGTTTCGGCTACGCCATGTTGTGGGCGTTCATCCCCATTACGGTTTTCCTTATAGTCGTCCAGGAGATGGGCCTCAGGATGGGCGTCGTAACGGGCAAGGGTTTGTCGGACCTCATCCGCGAGCGCTTCGGCGTACGCGTCACTTTTTATTTGATGTTTGCGATGTTGGTCGTCAACCTCGGCAACACCGTCGCGGAGTTCGCGGGGGTCGCGGCCAGCCTGGGGATAGTCGGCGTCAGCAAGTACGTCTCGGTGCCGGTGGCGGCGGCCGCGTTGTGGCTGCTCGTCGTCAAGTGGGATTATAAACGCGTCGAGAAGGTCTTCCTGGCGGCGTGTTTGGTGTACGTCTCGTACGTCGTGGCCGGGTTCATCGCCAGGCCGGCGTGGCGCGAGGTAGCGGCGAGCGTCGCGGTCCCCGAGATATCCTGGGACGGGGCGTACCTGGCGATGCTGGTCGGCCTGGTGGGGACGACGGTCGCGCCGTGGATGCAGTTCTACCTCCAGGCGGCGGTCGTCGAAAAGGGCGTAAAGATCTCGGAATACCGCCTTTCAAGATGGGACGTCGTCATCGGCTCGGTGGTAGTGAGCGTGGTCGCGTTCTTTATCGTCGTCGTATGCGGCGCGACGTTGTTCCCGCAGGGTATCGTGATAAGCGACGCCGTCGACGCGGCGTTGGCGCTCAAACCGCTCGCCGGGCGATACGCGTCGGTCTTGTTCGGCTTCGGCCTTTTGAACGCGTCGCTCTTCGCGGCGTCCATCCTGCCGCTCGCGACGGCGTTCTTCATATCGGAGGCGTTCGGCTGGGAGGCGGGCGTCGACAAGAAGTTCGCGGAGGCGCCCGGGTTCTACGCGCTCTACACCGCCATCTTGGCGGTGGGGGCCTTGGCGGTGCTATGGCCCGGCGCGCCGCTCTTCAAGATAATGTACTGGTCGCAGGTCGTGAACGGCGTCGCCCTCCCGGCGGTAATCTTCTTCATGCTCGTGTTGGTGAACGACCGGCGTTTGATGGGGGAGTACGTGAACAAGCCGTTACAGAATATCATCTTGGGCGTTACGGCCGTCGTCTTAACCGGGTTATCGGTTGCCATGGTAGTTATCTCGATTTTCTGAGCGGTGGCGACCCGGCCCCAAAACCTCCCTAAAAAACCGGCATCGAATTTTCGGGCCGACCCGGCGCGTTGGCTCTTGAAAGCGCGGTCGCCGCTCGTCAGGTACCGCGCCGCGGTGGACCTCCTGAAGTGGCCGGCCGATTGCGTCGAGGCGGCGGCCTTGTGGGAACGGCGGTACGAGGACCCGAACCTGGCCGCCGTAGCGGATGCGCAGGCCCCGGACGGCCTGTGGTACGCGCCGGGGCCCTTTTTTCAACGGCGCCCTAGTTTGTACGTACCGAAGTACCTGGGCGCTGTTTGGCAGCTGTCGGTCCTCGCGGACTTGGGTATCGGTTTGAACGAGCCGGTAGCGGCGCGGGCGGCGGAGGCCGTACTCGCGCGGCGGACGGCGGACGGTTTCTTCGAGCTGGGCCCGGGCGGCCCGTTCGTCGCGGGTAATGCGCTGGCCGTAAGCTCGCTCGCGGCGTGGGGCGTCGACGACGCGGCGTTGGCGCCTGTGCGGGCATGGCTGCGAGGCCGCCAACGTCACGACGGCGGCTGGGCCGACGAATTCGAGGTGGACGGGGACGCGGCGCCGAGCACGGCGGGTACGACGGCCGAGGTCCTTCGCGCGCTGGCCGGCGGCGCCGGCCGCGACGACAGGACCCTCGCGACGGGGAGAGGGTGCCTTCTCGGGAACCTATTTACGGACTACAACGGCCGCTTCCCGCGCTCGAGCCGGCCTTGGCGGCGGCTGAGCTGGCCGCAATATCGGTACGACGCGCTTACGGTGGCGTCGGGGTTGGCGGCGGCGGGGGCGTCCCGGCTCGAGGTCGCGCCCCTCGCCCGGGCCGTCCGCGAGCTGCAGACGCGACGCGGCTTCTGGCGGCAGCAGGTACCGTTCGGCGAGCCGTGCTGGCTTAAGCCGGTCCGCGCGGGCCGCGCGTCGCGGTGGGTCACGTACCGCGCGACGAAGCTGCTGTTGTGGTATTACGACCCCGACGGTTCGGAAAGTGATTGCGATGTCGGCCGTTATCAATTATAATCGCTTCAAACGAGCGGAGTCCGTTTAATGATAGCGGCAATCGTAAAATTAATGAGGCCCCGGCAGTGGACGAAGAACCTTATCGTCTTCGTAGCGGTGGTTTTTTCGGGCCGCGCGTTGATATTGGCGGACGCGTTTCACGCCGTACTGGGGTTCGTTTTATTCTGTTTTCTCTCGAGCAGCGTTTATATTCTAAACGACGTCTTAGACGCGCGGTACGACCGACGGCACCCGGAGAAGAGAAACCGGCCCATAGCTTCGGGCCGGGTTTCTCCGCTCGCCGGCGTCTTATTGTTCGCGGCCTTTGCCGCGGCGTCGCTCGCGCCTTCGTTCTGGTGGTTGGGCTGGAAGTTCGGCCTATGCGCGGTGACGTACTTCGTCATCAACCTCTCGTACTCGTTCGGCGTAAAGAGGGTCGTGATCGTCGATTCCTTGGCCATAGCGTTGGGTTTCGTGTTGCGAGCCATCGCCGGCATCTACGCCATAGTTTCCGAGCCGGGCCAACTATCGGAGTGGCTGCTTATATGCACCTTCTTCCTGGCGCTGTTTTTGGCGTTCTCGAAGCGGCGCGGCGAAATTACGGACCTCTCGGAGAACGCGGCGGACTACCGCCCGATACTGGCCTCCTATTCCCCCAAGTTAATCGACGAAATGATAGGCGTCACGACGGCGTCGTCGGTGATGTCCTATTCCCTCTACACCATTTGGCCGGGTACGGTCGCGCGTTTGGGCACCAATAAAATGATATACACCATCCCGTTCGTGGTCTACGGGATATTCCGTTACCTCTACCTCATGTACAAGAAGGGTAAGGGCGCGCGACCCTCCGCGATTCTAATCACCGACCGGCCGCTGCAGGTGAACATCTTGCTGTACGTGGCGGTCGTCTTCATCATTTTATACGTCGTAAAATGACCCAGGCCGGCCGCCGGGCGTGAAGATTACCAAAAGAACGCGCATCTTATTGGGACTAGGCGTCAGCCTGGCCTCGGCGATTTTCCTGGCGGTGGTCATCGACTGGCGCGAGTTCGCGGCGACCCTCGCGCGGTTCAACTATTTATATTTAATTCCCGCTACCTGTTGCGTCGTGGCTTCCTATTACTGCCGGGCGCTGCAGTGGCGGTACGTTCTGGGCGGCATCCGGCGGCTGCCGGCCTATCCCCTTTTCCGCATCACGATGCTGGGGTTTTTGGCCAATACGCTGCTGCCGGCGAGGTTGGGCGAAGTCGTGCGGGCGTACATCCTGGCCCGTAAGCAGCGGTTGTCGAAAGGGACCGCCTTCGGCTCCGTCATCGTTACGCGCCTGTTGGACGGCGCCATCCTGTTCCTAATATTGGGCGGCTTCGCGATATTGATACCGGCTAAAATCGCGGGCTTCAAGGCCGGCGGTACTACCGGCTTCATAATTTACGCCGCCATCGTGAGCTTCTTCGTGTTATTCTATTTCAACCGGGACGCGGCGACTTCCATCATCAAGTTTATTTTCGCGCCGTTCTCGAAAAGGCTCGCCATTAAGATCGTCCGCTCGTTGGATAAGTTCACCCACGGCTTCAGCTGCTTCCGGAGCCCGGCGGATTTGGGGAAAGCGTTCCTCTACTCGGGTGCGATCTGGTTGCTCGTGGCGTTGTCGTACTATTTCGTGAACCTCGGGTTTAAGTTTACGTCGACGTTGCCGCTCTACGCGCCGCTCCTACTCGTCGCTATCGTCAGCCTCGCGATATCCATACCGTCGTCGCCGGGCTTCATCGGAACGATGGAGCTGGGCGTATTGGCCGCGCTCCACATTATCGAGCCGGCCCTCACGCGTAACGAGGGGTTGTCGTATGCCATCGTCGTCCACCTCGTCCAGGTCCTGCCCGCGGTTGGGATCGGCCTAGTCTACCTTTGGACGGAACACCTGACCATCGCCGAGTTAGCGAAGGCGGAGGAAATCCAAACGGAGGCCGCATATGCCGAAAAGGGAGGAGGCTATGAATGATACCTTTATCGAACGCCGCCGGTACCCCCGCGCCGCGGTCGACTATAAGGGCGTTTTAGAGACGACCTCCGGGGACAAGGTCTACCTCCGAACCCGGAATATATCCGGCTCCGGTATCTATTTCTATACCGAGAAGAAGCTCACCGAGTTCACGGAGGTATCGCTCATGGTGTCATTACCGCCCGTAGGAAAGGCGGGGGAGCTATCCTTCCGGTGCGCCGGCGTCATCGTCCGCGTCGAAGAGAAGGCGGATAAGCCGGATTGGTCGTTCGCCGCGGCGGTACATTTCACCAGGGTAGACGAGGCCTGCCGTGCGGCTATATGCGCGTACGTCGACGCGGTGTCGGCGGAGCGAAAAAGAGAAGGCCGGTAGCGGAGTTTCGAAGTGAAGGCCGCGGCTAGATACGGCATATCGGCCGCGCTGTGTGCGGCGTTGGCGGTTTCGGCTTGCAGCTTCTCCAGGCGCTATCCGCGCAGTTACGGCCGACCCGCCGCCTATCGCGAAGTAGGCGAGGCTTCGTATTACGGCCGCGAGGCCCACGGGAAGGCCACCGCCTCCGGCGAGAAGTTCAATATGAACGCCTACACGGCGGCCCACAAGACGCTGCCGTTCGGGACCAACGTCCGCGTTACCAATTTAGCCAATAAGAAGAGCGTCGTCGTGCGCGTCAACGACCGCGGGCCCTTCGTCGCCGGCCGCATAATCGATTTGTCGTACGCCGCCGCCAAAAAAATTAAAATGCTCGACGCCGGCGTCGCCGACGTCGAGCTCGTCGTCGTAAAATAACCCTAGGGCGTTCCGGCCAAGGCCGTCGCCAACTCCCCCAGCTTGTAGAGGGAGGCGACGGCGATTCTTTCGTCGACGGTGTGCGGTTTTTCCATGCCGCAGCCCAGTACGATGGCCGCGATGGCGCGTTCGTTGAAGACGTTGGCGTCCGAGCCGCCGCCCCCGGCGACGAACTTGGGCTCCAGCCCTACGGCTCGAGCGGCGCGCGAGAATAGCGCTACCGGCGTAGCGTCTTCCGCTAAGCGGTACGAAACGTACGCCTTCTCCCACGTTATATCGACTTCGCCGCCGAATTCGGCGGCGGCTTTTTTCGCGACGTCGGTTACGTTCTTGAGCTGAGCCGCGAGCTTGGAGGCGTCGTGGGAACGGACCTCGCCTTCGATCCGGGCGGTATCGGAGACGATATTCGTCGCCCGGCCGCCGGAGATAAGGCCAATATTGGCGGTCGTTTCGTAGTCGATGCGGCCGAGCTTCATCGCGGCTACGGCCGAGGCGGCCATTTGGATGGCGTTGATGCCTTTTTCGGGTTCGATGCCGGCGTGGGCCGCGCGGCCGCGGAAGGTCGCCTTGACCGTTTCGGAGCCGGGCGCGGCGTTGACGGCGTACCCGGGCGGTTCCGACGCGTCGAGGACGAAGGCCGTCTTGCTTGTTATGGGGCCGTAGTCGGCGTGCTTCGCCCCCAGGAGGCCGACCTCTTCGGCGACGGTGAATAATATCTCGAGCGGCCGGCGCTCTTTTAGGCCGTCGGCGATTTCGGCCAGCTCCAGCATTACCGCGACCGCGGCGCGGTCGTCGGCGCCGAGGATGGTGTCGCGCTTGCTGTAGACGTAACCGTTCTTAACCCGCGGTTTGACGCCGGCGCACGGTTCGACCGTGTCCATATGTGCCGTCAGTAGGACGGGTTCGCCCCGGCCGTTTATTTTTAGCAGGATGTTGCCGGCGTCGCCCCCTACGGCGTCGCCGGCGCCGTCTTCGGCGAGGGGCCATAAGCCGTCGAGCCGATTTAGAATATAATCGGCTACGTCGCGTTCCCTTTTGCTCGGGCCGTACAAGGCGGCGAGTTCTTTAAAGGTCCGGAGCAGTTTGCGTCGGCTTATCTTAGCGGCCATAGACCCTCAGTTTTCGCTCCAAGCGGCCAGCGCCGCGGGGCCGCTGAAACCCGGTATGGTATTTACGGCTTTCCCGTCGCGGTCGTATATCTTGACGTTGCCGCCGCCCATTTCGGCGACGTATACACGGTCGGTCTTCTCGTCGACGAAGACGTCCTCGGGGTGGGCGAGGCCGGACACGACGAAGGTCGCGACGGCGGCGTAATTTTTATACGTACCGGTTACGCCCCGCGGTAACGCTACCAGTAAGCCTTTTGCGGTATCCACGACGTACACCGCCTTCGCCGTCTCGTCTACCGCGAGAGCGACCGGCGCGTCGAAACCCTCCACCGACGCGAGCTCGGCGGCGTCGACCGATAGCCTGACGACGCGCCCCTCCGCGCGGCTGCAAGCCCAGCCCTTGCCGTCCGCGTCGGCCGCCACCGCCCACGGGTTTTCCATACCCGTGAAGCGGCCTACCTCCACGGCCCGGACCGAGATGTCGCCCGTCGCCGTCGCCGCCACTTTCACGACGGCGTCGTTACCTTCGTCCGCTACCCACACGTCGCCGGCGGCGGGGTCGGCCGAGATGCCGCGCGGGTACCTAAAAGCGGAAACCTTGGCCAGCACGTTGCCGTCCGCGTCGAGGCGTATTACGCGGTTGTTGCCGCGGTCCGAGACCCAACATTCGCCGGACGATTGCGATACCGAGAGGTCCGCGGCGTTGAGAACGAGGGCTCCCACCTCCGGGTCGGGCGAAGCGTAGAGCGGGTTGCCGTCGGCGTCGAACTTACGTATTCGGTTGGTATAGAAGTCGCAGATCCACGCCGCGCCGTCCTCGGCGTATATGTCTATGGCGTTGGGCTTGCTGAATACAACCGGGCCGCCGACGAATTTGAGGAGGTTTCCCATATCGTCGTATATAACGACCTCCGAATCGGGTTGGTCGGCGACCCAGAGCCTCGTACCGGCGATTGGGGCGCCGTTGCCTTCCGTGTCGGGGCCGCAGCCGGCCGGCACGCCCGCTAACGTCAAGACGGCGCCGTAAAGTATCCATTTTTTCGAAAGCATTTTTTATCCTTCCACGCGCGCGGATGAACCGCGGCCTTTAACGGCGAGTCTTAGTTTATGGTACGAGCCGAGGTAACGATAATATATGTCGCCGTTTTTCACAATACGCCTTTCGCCGCGCGCGGTTTCGCGCGTGTTTTAATAGAGGCGAATACGAAAGCCGCGGCCACCTCCAGCACGGCGAGGGAAGCGACGGCGAGGCGGTACTTTCCCACGGGCCACGCCGCGCCGACGTATATTATGGTTCCCCACAGCAGCGGCCCTATTATCGCGGCGACGCGGCTGGAGAGCGAGTAAAGGCCGAAGAATTCGCCCTGCTCGCTTTCGCCGACCAGGCCGGCTAGAAAAGGCCTCGCCGCGGTCCAGGTGAAACCCAGGCCGACGCCCACCAACGAGCCTCCCACCCAGAACAATATCGGACGATTCGCCGCCGCGATCAGAATGAACGTCGCCGCCCAACCCACGGCGGTGGCGATGGTCGTCTTGCGCGGGCCCCACCGGTCCGTTACGAAGCCCGCGGCCGCCGCGCCCACTACCGCGAACGTCGTCGCGACTATAAATAGGGGTATCTTGGCGGCGTCGGGCATGCCGAAGACGACGTTGGCGTACACCGCCATGAAGACTATCGCCGTCGCGACCGGGTCCTGTAGGAGTACGTTCCCGATGAGGAACCTAAATACGTCGGGCCGTTCGCGCGCCCGCTTGAGCGTGCCGACGACTTTACGGAGCCCCCACCACGCGGACCGGCGTTCCGCGCCCGCCGCGGCCTCTTTTACCAACAGGAAAGTCGGTATAGAAAAAATCAGGAATAATAGACCCGTCGGCACGAAGGCCGACGGCCGGCCTTCCGCGAACCCCGGGACCCACCCTTTGACGAACGGCCACACGAGTAATAGGCCGGCGATGGCGCCGACGTACCCCAGCGCCGTCCCCAGGCCGGAGACGCGGCCCGTTTGCCCGGGCGGCGCCGCGCCGCGAAGGAGCGCGTTGTAGAACGTCTGGCCGCCGATGTAGAAGTAGTTGGCCAGGGCGAACGCGGCGAGCGCCAATACCCCTTTCCAATAGACGGGGCGTATGAGCGCCGCGACGTTGCCGACGGTTATGGTGAAGGCGACGCAGGCGCCGGTGTAGACGAGCAGGCAGCGCAGGCGATTTTTACGCGCGTCGGCGAGCGCGCCCAGCGCCGGCATCGTCAAGGCCACCGCTACCATCGACGCGGCGTAAGCTATGCTGTACGATATGTCCTCGAACCCCAGGTCTACGATTATCCACTGGGCGAAGTACATCGTGATGACGTTCATCGAGAAGATCGTGTTGGCGAAGTCGTACGTCGCCCACGCCCACGCCCGCCCGGGGAGCGAGAGGTACGGCGCGTCGGCTATGCGCCGCCGAAACATTTTTAGGGGTTAAAACGAGGCGGGTTGTCGCGACATACGACTTTTCCGTCCGCGACCGTGGCCCAGGCGCGCGTAGGCCCCCAGTCGTAGAACAGCTCGTTGACGTCGGCCGCGTCGAAGACGGCGACGTCCGCGGCCTTGCCCGGCTCGAGGGAACCGAGCCGGTCCGCGCGCGCCAGCGAATAGGCGGCGTTTACGGTTACGGCGTGGAGTATCTCGGCGGGCGTCATCTTCAAATAAGTCGCCGCCGGCGTGAGTACGGTTCGCAAGGACGCGGCGTGGCACGAGCCCGGGTTGTGGTCGCTCCCCACGGCGACCAGGGCGCCGGCGTCGATTAGCTTCCGCGCCGGCGCGAAGCGGCTCGAGCCCAGGAAGACGGTCGTCCCGGGAAGCAGGACCGCCGCCGTGCCGGAGCCGGCCAGCGCTTCTATCCCGGCCGCCGTCACGACCGCCAGGTGCTCGACGGACGCCGCGCCCATCTCGACCGCCAACTCCGTACCGCCCAGCGGTTCGAATTCGTCGGCGTGGAGGCGGAGCTTCAGGCCGGCGTCGCGGGCCGCGGCGAGGACCGCGCGCGTCTCGTCGACGTTGAAGGCGCCGCGGTCGCAGAAGACGTCGGCGTATTCGGCCAGGCCCTCCGCGGTTACGGCCGGGAGCATTTCGTCGGTCACCAGCGCGACGAAGTCGCCCCGGCGGTCGGCGTACTCGGGCGGAATCGCGTGCGCGCCCAGGAACGTGGGGATGATTTTAAGGGGTGTTTCTTTGGCGAGACGGGCCGCGGCGCGCAGCATTTTGAGTTCGTCTTCGGTCGTCAGGCCGTAGCCGCTCTTCACTTCCGCCGCCGTGGTCCCGTGGCTTAAGAATACTTCGGCGCGGCGCCGGCTCGAGGCGACGAGCTCGTCTTCGCTCGCGGCGCGCGTGTCCCGGACGGTGGCGTGGATGCCGCCGCCGGCCTCGAATATCTCCAGGTAAGAAGCGCCGCGCAGGCGGCGTTCGTACTCGTCGGCGCGCGAGCCGCCGTAGACCAGGTGAGTGTGGCAGTCTACCAGGCCGGGCGTAACGAGGCGGCCGCCGCAGTCGAGCCCTTCGGCGTCGGCGGCCGCTAGCTTCTCGACGTCGGGCCGCCGTCCGACCGCGACTATAACGCCGTTCCGGGCGAGCAGCGCGTCGCCCGCGGCTACCGTTTTTTCGGCCAGCGCGGCGCCCCGCCTCGGCCCGCCCGCCGCGGTGAATATCTGGCCGGCGTTGTATAGCAACAGCTCGCCCATCTTCAGAAGCGGGGTGTGCCTTCCTCCAGTACGGCCTCGCCGCGGTCGGTTACGAGGGTCGGCGAAAGGATTACGCCGTCGACGTGCACGGCCACGTCGTTGGCCCCGCCGAAGCCGACGTTGTTCCCGAGCGCCAGGTGGACGGTGCCGGCGATCTTCTCGTCCTCCAAAACGACGCCGGTGAGTCGGGCCGTAGGGTGGGTGCCGATGCCTATCTCGGCCAGCACCCTCCCGCCCTCGCCGAAGGGCTCGAGCAAGGCGCGTAGCGCGTCGGCCTTCTCGCCGTCTTCGATGGCCGTCGCGACGCCGTCCTCGAAGGTGACCGTAATCGGTTCCCCCAGAAGGCCCAGGCCGGCGAACGAGCCGTCGAATACCGCCGTCCCCGCGCTGCCTTCCAGGACCGGCCCCGCGCACACCTCGCCCGCGGGCAAGTTGCCGAAATCGCCCGGCTCGCGGTACGTGCCGGTGTCGGCGAAGTATTCGAGGTCCGTGACGTTAATCGTAATGTCGGTTCCGGCGGGCGAAGTAAGGCGGAAATATTTTACGCCCGCGAGCGACTCGGCCAGCTTTCGGCTCCGGGCGGCGACGTCGCGGTAGTCGACGGCCATCGTGCGGACCATTATATCCTCGGTTATACCGGGCATCGACGCGCAGCGGGCGCCCGCCTTGCTGGCGGCCTTGCGCGCGCGCGTATGCGACAACGAGGCGTTCGTCGCCAACAACAGGACCGCGCTCTCGAGCATAAGGGCCGCTACGGGCTCCGGCGGCTCCTCGCCGCTGACGCGCCGCGGCGCCATTACCGCCAGTACCGGGTCCGCCCCCAGCTCGCCCGCCTCGCGCGCCAGCGCTTCGCCCACGGCGCGGACGACGTCGTCGGTCACTACCGTTACGACCTCGCCGGCGCGCACGCCCATGCAGTCGGACAGCGTACGCCGCGCGGCTTCTTTCAGGTTGTCGTCGGCCATATCGTCCTTCCGGCCGGGCCTATAAATAACCCAGGCTGCGGAGTTTCTCCATCATCTCGGCGTCGGCCGGGGCGCCCGCCGGTAGCGGCGGTTGCGCCGCGAAGTGTTCTTCCAACCGCTTGAGCAGTACGCGCGTTACCTCCAATCGGTCCCGCGCCAGGTTTTGCGTCTCTCGCGGGTCGGCGTCGAGGTCGTACAGTTCAACCGCACCGGTGCCGGCGTCGAGGATGAGCTTGTAGAGGGGGCTCGAGCCGTCGACGCGCGATATCACCATTCGATAGTTGAGGTCGCCCTCCAGCGACTCGCCGAAGACGGCGGCTTCGGCCGCCGGCGCCGGCTCGTTCCGGCCGCTTGCCGAATCGGACGAATAGGCCGCGAGATTATCTAATAAGAAATCGTACAACGAGGCCAACGTCACCAACCCGGGTTCGCTTTTAATAACCGCGCCGCTTAGGCCGCTGAATCCGGGCGGGGCGGCGACCAGCAGCGGTACGCGCATGCACGGCTCGTAGACGTACCGGCCGTGGTCGTAGTAGTAGTCGTGTTCGCCCAAACTCTCGCCGTGGTCGGCTACGGCGACGATGACCGTATTCTCGCGCACGCCCGCGTCATGCAAAGCAGCGAGTAATCCGCCTATCTCGGCGTCCATAAACGCGACCTCGCCGTCGTACGAGCGGACTTGGGGCGGGTCGGCGTCGGTTAATCCCCGGTATCCGTCCGGCGGCTCGTACGGCGTGTGGGGGTCGAAGTAATGGACCCATAGGAAGAACGGCCTGTTCCTCTCGTCGCCCAGCCAACGGAGCGCCCGCGGCGTCACCTCGTCGGCCGGTCGTTGGAGGCGGGCTTTGACGTCGATTATCCCGAACGAACCGGCGAGACGTACGAAGGTAAGGCGGGTTAATGCGCCGGCCGCGGCGAAGTCGTCGTCGAAGTATTCGAATCCCCGGGCGAAGCCGAGCTTGGACGAAACGGGAAAAGCCGCGACGACGGCGCCGGTACGATAACCGCGCGAGCGGAGGGCCTCGGCTAAAGTAGGCGCGTCCGTCGCAAGCGGTGCGCCGTTTTGGACGACGCCGTTCTCGCGCGGCGTAAGGCCGGTGAGGAGCGCCGCGTGGCTGGGCCCCGTCAGCGGCATGGCGCAGTAGGCGCGCTTGAAGACGATACTTGAAGCGGTTAAACGGTCGAGGTTCGGCGTGAGGCCCGGGGGCCCGCCGTACGCGCCCAGGCGGTCGGCGCGCGTCGTGTCCATAGTGACGAGCAATAAATTCGCGGCGCCTTTGGGGGGCGGCGTTTGGGGCGGGTCGAGGCGCCGGCTCGAGCCGGCCGCGGTTACGCTTACGGTTACGGCGCCGGCAAGAAGCACCGCGAACGCCGCGGCCAGCCAGCGACGTCGAATCTTGAAGGATGGCGCGAAACGTACGACGAGCCAGCATACCGCGAGCAGCGCGACGTCGGCCGCGAGGCTGGCCGGGTGGAGTTTAGCCGGGAGGACGTTGGCGTTCAAATAGTACCCGCCGTAGAACAGGAGGGCCGCGGCTGCGGCGAACGTGACGCCGTCGGTCCGTTCGCCCAATATAAACCGCCCGGGCGGGCTCCGACGGGCCAGGGCGAATATTAACCCGGCCGGGAAAGCGGCCGCCGCGGCGAGCGCGAACGCGGCGCATAAGAGGAGGGCGGCTCCTCCCCGCGAAGTCGTTAGTTCAACGTCGAGTACGACGAGGGCCGCCGCTTCCCAGGCGCCGATAAGGCCCCCTGTCAAGGAGGCCCCCACGGCGAACGCTATTATGGACGGTTTGTTTACGCTGGTTTTCATATTAACCGAACTCGACGTAGAATTCTGTAGTCGTTTTTATCAGGCCGTCGAGCGCCGCCCACCGCGTTTCGGGGTCGGGCGCATCCGCGAAATTCTCGACGCCGTCGTATGCTTTATCCTTGAGGTCGTCGAACTCCGCTTCGCGGCCGCGCGCGGACGGCGGCATCGTCGAACCGAAGAAATTTTTCTGAGCCTCGCGCATGCTAGGCATAATGTGCTTCATGTCGTTGAAACGCTTCTCCCGGAACGCGAGGTCCATCTCGTAGGATATAACGAGAAGCCGCACCGCTTCGTCGCCGGCGGTGTTGACGTTGTTTTTCTCGTGCAGCGCCAAAATTATCTTTTGCGCTTCGAGGGCGCTGACCCGAGCTTCTTCGAACTGGTCCGCTCCAACCTGGTTCTTGATGTCGCCCATTATCTTCGTAAGCGACGCGATATGGTCGCCCCACTCGGTGTCGCCCTGGAATTCCTCGGGCGGTTCTTCGGGCCAGGCGCGTTTAACTTCGCCGAAAGCTTCTTCGCTTCGGCCGGCCGCTTCGGCAGCCTTCCCTTTATTGGGCGTTAGCGAGGTGTAACGAATAGCCTCCCGGAGACCGGCGTAGCCCTCGTCGAATTTGGCGATATCGGTTACGCCCGCCGTTTCGCTCGTACCGGGCGCTTCAACCTTCTTCTTGGCGCAGCCGAAGGCTATAATCAGCAGTATAACAACGCCCAGAAAAACGAACGCCTTTTTCATCTTATCCTCCTAGGCAATTTATTACTGAATACGCGGCGCCGCCGCGATAACTGCCGGAATTTAACACCTCGTTCCGAGGCTGTCAAGGAAATCGTGAACGCGAGTAGCGGTGTACGAGGCCGTTATCGCCGTTAAGCAGCGGCGGTCGTTGCAATCGGGGAAGTAGCCGTCTTCGTAACAAGGTCGGCAATCGGTTTCGTGCGTGAGAATCAGCGCCGGCGTACGCCACGGGCCGTTCACTTTTGGGTCGGTCGGGCCGAAGAAGGCGACGGTGGGCGTTCCCGCGGCCGCGGCCAGGTGCATGGGCGCCGAGTCGTTGCCGATAAAGGCCTTGGCCCTTTTGAATAGAAGATATAACGCCGGCAAGGAAGTCTTGCCGGTAAGGTCGATTGCACCGGTGGCGGCGGCGACGCCGGCGTTTAACGCGGCGTCGGAGGGGCCGCCCACGAGCGCTACTTGGTAGTCGCGTTTCAAAATATCTACGAGTTCGACGTAACGTTCGGCGGGCCAGCGTTTGGCCTCCATTCGGGTCTTGGGGTTAACGCCGCCGCCGGGAGCGACCAGCACCGGCGCTGACGCGGCGAAGGGCGGTTCGCTCAAAAAATGCTCGGCTTCGGCTTCCGCTTCTTCGCCCGGCACGACCGCTAGCGGGCCCGGGTCGCCGGCGGCGCCGCACGCCCGGGCGAGGTCGAAGTATTCCTCCACCTGGTGTCGGCCCCCGAGGCGGGGCACCTTCACGGTATGAGCGAAGCCGTCGCCGCCGCGGTCGAAGCCCACGCGGTTGGGTACGCCGGCCCAAGCGGCGAAGGCCGAGAATTCCCAGGCTAGGTGGAAGACGACGGCGAGGTCGGCGTCTTCGGCGGCGAGCCGTTCGCGGAGCCGGCGTAACTCGCGGATGCGCCTTTTTACGAATATTCCCTCCGGTATGGTCCAGACGCGGTCGAAGGCGGGCGCCGCCGCGGCGAGGGGCGCGGTCGCGACGCCGGTAAGCAGCGCTATCTCGGCTCGAGGGAACAATTGGCGCAGGGCGGCGAAGGCCGGCGTGGCCATCAAATATTCGCCGATAGCCCATAGTTTGATAACTAGGACCTTACGGATTTCTTCGCGCGGCGGGAGCGCGGCTTCCCGCGGCCTGAGGACCGTTTTGGCGGCGGCTTTCGCCGCGGCGCGTACGGCCCTTTTGAATATATTCCGTTTCTTCGACAAATGGAGGAACCCTAACGCGGCGGCCTTATTCGCCGGCTTTGTATCGCCGAAGCGTTACGCCCCGGCGGGAAGTCGCTTTTTCGAAGTGTTCGGCTAAGGTCGGCTCGAGCGCCTCGGGCGTGTCCAGGCCGTCGAGCGCGAACCGGGCTTTGCCGGAGGCGAGTACCTCCGCCGTTTCGTCGTACGTCATCAAGTGGTAGCGGCGGCGGTCCGCGGCGTTCAGCCTTTCGCCGACGCGGTGCGTGAAGTAGCCGAGCTCCCAACCCGGCAATACCCGCCGCCGGGCGAGGGCGGCGTAGCCGGGCCAACCGGTGTACACGACGTCGCTTTCACGCGTGGCGTCGGCCAGTAGGCGGGCCGCGGCGTACACTTCCGCCGGGCCGACGAGCTCTTTGTGCGCCCGGTCGAACACGACCTTGGCGGCCGGTCGGGCGGCGCCGACGAAGGCCGCGGCGCCCACCACCGCCAGCGCGACGGCCTTTTTCCGGCGCCATAACCACGCCGCGCCGACGCCCGCGGCGGCGGCGAAGGCGGGTACCGCCGGTACGAAGTATTGGCGTTGGCTGCTGCCGGGTACGAGGTGGCCGAGGAGGATGAGGACGCCGGCGGCGAGGGGGAACGCTAAAATTTTACGCCCCTCCGCTCGAAGCGCCAGAAACGCGGCGACGATTAGAATCGCCGGGTCCGGCGGCAGCAGGAGACTCAACGCCGCGGCCCATCGCCCCGTCGCGCCGCCCCCCAGGAACAGCTTGTGTATGCCCCAAACGTTAAAAGCGAACGCGTCCCCCGCGACGGCGCGGAAGTAGACGATTATCGGCGTTACGGCCAAGAAGCCGATGCATAGCGCGCCGACGGCGGCCGCCCGCCGGCCCGGCCGCCGGGGTAGCGAGAGCCAAATGCCGAAGGCCGCGGCCGGGAGGGTTACCGCGACCGTTAGCCGCGCCAGCGTGGCCGCGCCCAGCAAGACGCCTATGACCAGCGCCCGGCCTAAACCCGTTTTCTCGATATCGCCGGGCCAGAGCCAGACGGCGACGGCGAAAGTTAAAGCGGCCGCAGCCGGCGCGTACGCCTTGACCGGGACGAGCCAGGTAAGCGCGAGCGACGACGAACCGAGAAAGACGACGGCGAAGAACGACGCCGGCCCGCCGAAGCGCCGCGCGACCGCTAAGCCGAGGAAGGCCGCGGAGACGGCGAAGAGCGCGACGTTCAAACCGCGCAGCGCGTAGAGCGAAGGCCCGAAGACCTTTATTGCGCCGGCGTAGTAGAGCGACGCGAGCGGCATGTGCGGCAGGGCGAAGTCGCGGTAGGGAAGGTCGCCTTCCGCGAAGCGCCACGAAGTATAGAGCCAGAAACCCTCGTCGCGGTCGACCGGGCGGTACCAGATCTGCGCGACGGCGAGTACGAAGATGACGGCCAATACGGCCGCGGCTACGGTTTTTTTAGCGTCCAACGGCTCGACTCCTCTCGCCCGCGCATCATAATATACGGCTCGGCGGCGGTCAAGGCCGAGGGTGGCCGCGGGCGAAATCGTTTGCGCGGTAGGGCTTCATTTGGTATATTGATGCCGTTTGAGAGGTCGCTATGCTCGAGCGATTTTTCCATATAAGAGAAAGAAACTCCACCGTTCGTCGCGAGCTTTTGGGCGGCGTTGTCACTTTCATGACGATGTCGTACATTATTTTCGTGAACCCGGCGATTTTGAGCGCCGCGGGTTTGGATTTCGGCGGCGCCCTCGTCGCGACCTGCGTCGCGGCGGCGACCGGTACGCTCCTCATGGGCCTTCTGGCCAATTACCCCATAGCGCAGGCGCCGGGGATGGGGCTTAATGCGTACTTCGCGTACACCGTCGTCCTGATGATGGGGGTGCCGTGGCAGACCGCGCTCGGCGCCGTCTTCATATCGGGCGTGATATTCACGGTATTGACCCTACTGCGCATCCGCTCGCTCATAGTCGACGCGCTGCCCCCGTCGGTGCGGAAGGCCATAGCCGCGGGCATCGGCCTGTTCATCGCGTTTATCGGCTTCGAGAAGGCGGGTTTTATTACGTTGAATCAGGCCACGTTCGTCACGTTGGGCGACCTGACGCACCCCGCGGCGCTGCTCGCCGTCTTCGGCCTCGTCGTAACCGCCATAATGTTGGTATTGAAGTGGCGGGGCGCGTTGCTCTACGGGATGCTGCTCACCGCCGCGGCGGCGCTCGTCTTCGGCCAGGTCGAGTACACCGGCGTCGTTGCGGTTCCGGAAAGTGTCGCGCCCGTTTTCGTCGGGCCGCTGAAACACCTGGTCGAAGTGGGGCCGCTTCCCAAAGCGACGTTGTTCTTACAGATGGACCTGGCGGGCGCGTTCAAGTTGGGCCTTCTAAACGTAATTTTCGTTTTCCTCTTTATGGATATGTTCGATACGCTGGGGACTTTCCTGGGCATAGCGGAGCAGGGCAAGTTCTTGGACGAAAAGGGGCGGATGCCCCGCATCAACCGCGCCCTTATTTCCGACGGCGTCGCGACGTCGGTGGGCGCGGCCTTCGGCACGTCGACGACGACTTCCTATATCGAGTCCGCGGCCGGCATCGCGGCCGGCGCCCGCACCGGCCTCGCGAACGTCGTAACCGCGGCGCTCTTCTTGGTCGCGCCGCTGTTCTTGCCGCTGGCCAGGATGGTCGGCGGCGGCATAATGGTAACGCAGGGGGCCCCGCTGGAGGGCGTACTCGGCGGCGCGTCGGTGCGCGGCTTCTTCGAGATGACGCGCTTCCTACAGCCCATAACGGCGCCGGCGCTCATAATCGTCGGTTCGTTTATGTTGACGGGGCTCAAGGATATCAAGTGGGACGTCCCGGTGGAGGCCATCCCGGCGTTTGTGACTTTGATCGCCATACCGTTTACGTTCTCGATCGCGAACGGCATCACGCTCGGTTTCATATCGTACCCCATAGTGATGGTCGTCGCGGGGCGGTGGCGGGAGGTAAGCCCGCTGGCGTACGTGCTGGCCGCGCTCTTCGTCGCTCGGTTGATATTCCTGGCGGCGTAAGGCGGATTATCGATTCCTCTTATGAATAACGAAACTTCCATGCCGCGTGAACGTTTCTACGTAGCCGCGGCGGTCGCTTTGGCGGCGTTCGTCGTATACGCGAAGACGCTGTGCGGCGACGTCTTCTGGCAGGACTCGGGCCTGTTCAACCGTTCCGTCGGCCTCCTCGGCAGCGGCGTGCCGCCGGGGTTCCCGGGGTGGCATTTAGCGTGTTATCTCTTCGCGATGCTGCCCGGGGTAACCCCCATCGTGGGGATGAACCTCTTTTCGGCGGTCGCGGGCGCGGCTACGGCCTTTTTCGTCGTCCTGCTGGTTTACGAAATAGCGGACGGCGGTTGGGCTACTTCGGTGGGCGCGGCCGTCGCGGGCCTCGCGTATTCGGTGGCCCCTACGGTTTGGATTCAATCCACGACGTGCGAAGTTTACACGATGAACATGGCGCTCACGGCGGCGACGATGCTCGCGCTTTTCGCGTGGCGCCGCCGCGCCGACGTCAGGTGGTTTTACGCCGCGGCCTTCGCGTTCGGTATAGCTTGCACCAACCATCCCCAGCAAGTGGTCCTCTTGATTCCGTACGCGGCGTTCGTCGTTTGGCAGCGGCGCGCCGCCGGCCTTCGCCCCCGCCACCTCTACGTAGCGGCGGCGTTGTGGCTGCTCGCGATGTCCACTTATCTTTACCTGCCGGTGCGGTCCGCGGCCGGCGTCGTCCAGAATTGGGGCAAGCCGCGCACCCTGTACGGCTTGTACTTCCATTTAACCTGTAAGGAGTTCCAGAGCCAGATGTTCAGCGCGCCCTGGGCGGTAGTCGGGTGGCGCGCCAAGACCGCGGCGTGGTTATATTTGGACCAATTCCGGTGGGTGGGTATAGGCGCGGCCGCGGTCGGCGCGGCTTGGCTGGCGTGGCGGCGCCGGGGCTATTTTCTGTATTTCGTCGGCATCTCTTTCTTCACGTTGATACTCATCGTCAACTACCCGTCTTTCGGCTTTCGGGCGTGGTACTTCCCGTTCTACATGTTGACGGCGATATGCGCCGGCGTCGCGGTAACGCGGGTCGGCGAGGCGTTGGCCAAATGGCGACGGGCTGCGGCTTACGTCTTTTTGGCGCCGGCGGCGGTCGTCGCTCTGTCGCCCGTGCTTACGCGCTTTTACCAGGCGGACAGGACTTACTACCCGTACGTCCGGGATTTCGGGGCGAATTACTTACGTCCGGTAGGGTACGGCGACTTCGTTTTCCTGGGCGAGGAGAACTCGGCGGCTACGACCGGCATACAGGCGTTGACGACGTTGGAGTACGCGCGGCCCGACATTTTCTTCGTCGATACCACGGGTAACGCGAATTATTTCGACGTCTTCGACTTCGGCGGCCGGGACCTGTCGCACGCGCCGGTCAACGTAATAGTCAAATATTTCTACGAAATTATGAGCGACGTTCTCTCGGACAAACGCCACGATTATTATTTCCTCTACCCGTACGATTTCGTAGCGTCGTGGGGCTACGGCCTCGCGAAGGACGGCGCGGTTTACCGGGTTGTACGACGCGGTTCGCCGCCTCCCCGCGCCGACGTCATAGGCCGTTACGTAATTCGCGGCGTAGACCCGCCCGCCACGTACTTGGACCACTGGGCGCAGGGGACGGTGGGGAATTTCCTCTACGATTTGTATACGCGTTTTCGCCCTCGCGACGAGGGCCGGGCCGAAGAGTATTTTACGCTCGCCGACCGCGTAGGCCGCCGTTCGCACGAGGTGCAGCATAATCTGGGGACCGTCTTCTACCTCGAGAGGGATTACGCCGGCGCCGTACCCTATCTCGAGAGGTCCGTGGCGCTCGAGCCGACCGATTCCTTCACGCGTTATTTGCTTGCCGACTGTTACCACGAGCTCGGGCGGAAGGACGATGCCCGTCGCGAGGTCGAGACGTCGCTGCGTTATAAGCCGGGTTTTAAAGCGGCATTATTTACGCTGGAAACGGGTAATTTTGTCAAATGGTAAAACGGGCGCGTAAAGGCCAGGTATTCCTGGTCGACAACGACATGTTGCGGCGCATCGCCGACGCCGCGGAGATAGCGCCCGACGAGAGCGTGCTCGAAATTGGAATGGGGCGGGGCGAGCTGACGCAGCACCTCGTCCGGCGCGCCCGCGAAGTGGTAGCGGTCGAATTGGAGGAGCGCTTCGTAGACGCCGCCGCGCGCGACTTCGACCGGTACGACAACCTTACCATAGTGCACGGCGACATCCTGGACGTTGACTGGGCCGAGCTGATTCCGGAAGGCCGGCGCGTGGTGGCGGTCGGTAACGTCCCTTTTTATATTACGGGGCCGATACTTAAACTCCTGGGCGAGCACCGGCGGCAGCTTAAGCGCTGGGTGCTTACGCTCCAGAAAGAGGTCGCCGAGCGCATCTGCGCCCCGCCCGGCGGCAAGGCTTACGGCGCGCTGTCGGTAAAGATGCAAACCCGGGGCGAACCGTATATCGCGTTCGTGATACCGGCCGATGCCTTCGAGCCGAAGCCGGAGGTGGACGCCGCCCTCGTAACGTACCGGTACTACGACGAGCAGGCGGTCCCGTTAGCGGGGTCGGAGCTCTTCGGCCACTTCGTGGACTTCGTCTTCGCCGCGCGGCGTAAGAAGGTCGGCAATCGGCTGGCCACCCTTCTGGGCGGCGGCCTTTCGGCGGCGGAGGTGGCTTCCAAGCTCCGCGAGGCCGGCTTCGAGCCGGCCGCCAGGCCGGAGAGCTTTTCGCCGGGCGAGTTCGCCGAGATGTACGCATTACTCGAGCCGTATTTAGACGCCGAGGTCAGGAGGTAACCATATGCCGGGCCCACGCAGGGCGGCCTTGATTATGGCCGGCGGCCGGGGAACGAGGCTCTGGCCTCTCTCCCGGCGCGACAGGCCGAAGCAGTTTCTTTCGTTGGTGACGGACCGAACGCTGCTCGAGGACGCGTACGAGCGCGTCGCGCCGCTGCTCGAGCCGTCGCGGATATACGTCATAGCCGAAGAGGACATCTTGCTCCAGGCGCGGCCGCTGTTGCGGGAGATACCGCTGGCCAACTTCGTCGCCGAGCCGGCGGCGCGCAACACCTGGCCCGGTTGCGTTTTGGGGACGCTGGAGGTAGCGGACCGCCTCGGCTCGAGGGCTACGGTCCTCGTCCTGCCGGCCGACCACGCCGTCGACGACGGGGACGCTTTTCGCTGCGCGTTGGCGGCCGGTTTCGGGCGCGCCGCGGAGGGGGCCATAGTTACCTTCGGCATAAAGCCGGACCGTCCCGAAACCGGGTACGGTTACGTCAAGTGCGGCGAGGTTTTGGAAGCCGGCGCGCCGCGCGTTCGGCAAGGCCTTACGTTCAAGGAGAAGCCGGACGAGGCGACGGCGCGCGATTACCTGACCTCGGGGGACTACTTGTGGAATAGCGGGATGTTCGTTTGGCGCGCCGACCGCTTCCTCGAGGTGGCCGCCGAGTGTTGCCCGGACCAGTTCGCGATCGCGAAGAGCCTGAAGAGGCCGTTGGCGGCGGGCGAGACGGCGAAAGTGGCGGATTTGTACGGGAGGTTCGAGGCGACGTCCGTGGATTACGCCTTTATGGAGAAGTTGCCCGCGTTCGAGGTGGTCGAAACCGATTGCGGGTGGGACGACATCGGTTCCTTCGACGCGCTCGAGCGCGTGTTGCCGCGCGACGACCGCGGCAACATAGGCCGGGGCGACGTTTACCAGCTGGGGGGCGTGGGTAACATCGTCCTCGCCGGCGGCCGGCGGCCGGTAGTGTTGTTCGGCGTGGACAACAACGTCGTCGTCGACGCCGGCGACGTCGTCCTCGTATACCCGAAGGGGGCCGGCCAGGACGTACGGAAGGTCGTCGAGCTGTTGGAGGAGGAGCGGCCGGACCTCGTTTAACGGCGGTACGACGAACGTCGAAGGCGGGCCCCGGGCCCGCCTTTTCGTCGCCGCTTAGTGGCGGACCGGCTCGAGGTACTTAACGTAGTCGAACGCCGGGCTGCGCTCCGCGTCGTGGCAGCGGGTGCAGGTATTTCCGTTGATGGGGGGCGTTTTGACCGCGGGCGATTGCGCGTGCCCTTCACCCGGGCCGTGGCATTCCTCGCAGCCGACGTTCAATACAGCCGGTTTCCGGGCGCCGACGAAGCCGCCGCGGAAGCCGTAGCCCGTAACGTGGCAGGCGACGCACTCCGGGTCCGTCTCGCGGCCCGCTTCTTCGAGGGATGCGTACGCCGCGGCGTGGGCCGTCGCGCGCCATTGTTTCGTTTGCGAGCCGTGGCACTCGGCGCACCGACTCGTGCCCACGTAGATGAAACCGCCCGGCGGCACGTCTTCCGGCGGTTTCAACAGCTTCTTCTCGTCGACCAGCTCTCGCAGCGCGGCGTAGTACTTCTCGACCAGTACCTGCGCAGCCTTGTCTTTCGCCGTCTCTCTCGTCACCGGCAAGACGTGGTTTTCGGCCGCGACAACGTTTAACTCCTCGTCGAGCGAGAGCTTGAGCATGCCGACGTAGCGGTTGCGGCTTCGCGTGTAAACCATCCAGCGGCCTTTGACCTTTTCCGCTTGCGACGTTTGGCCGCCGCGGTGCCCCGCGATGACGACGTCTATCTCCTTGGGGCACTTGGCGGCGAAGGCGCGGGCTTTGTCGACGTTGCCGACGTGGGCGAGGCAGATGACGACGTCGGCCCGGCGCGCGAGTTCGGACATCGCCGCTTTGAGGCTCTTTTTATACGGCTTGACGTCGACGCCGCGGAAGTCTTTTCCGGCGACGAGCTCGGGGTTGAGAAAGCCCACGATGCCGATTTTCAGGCCGGCGCGGTCGACCGCCCTAAAGGCCGGCGCGAACGGTTCCCCCTCCGCGGCGACGTTGGCCGATATTATCGGGATATCGTTGGTTTCGACCAGGTTCGTTAAAAAACCCAGGCCGAAGTTGAAGTCGTCTTCGCCCAGGTTGACGGCGTCGTAGGCGAAAGCGCCGTACGCCTCGGCCGAGATTTCGTTTTTAAGGCGGTCTTGTTCGCCGACGTTGGGGCTGAGGAAGTCGCCGGCGTCGACGAGGACGGCGTCGGGATGGGCGGCGCGGATGACGTTGACGAGCGCGGCGCGGCGGGCCAGGCCGCCGTAAGCGAGCAGGTTGCAGCCGCAAGATTCGACTTCGGCGCCGCTGTCGCCGGTATATATAATTACCAGTTCGCGGGGCCCGGTGCCTTCCGGCGAGACCGATAAGGCCCATAGGACCAGGCCGCAAACCAGGGCCGCTCTAAGGTGCCGATTCATCTAATAACCGAGAAGTGCGAGCTTGTCGCGGAGTTCGGCCGCGGCGGGGCGGTCGTCGTACGCGCCGGCGTAGACGCGGTACGTTCGGTCGGACGCGGCTTTTATGAATACGTCGGCGTTCGCGCGCGCCGAGATTTCTTTGGCGAGCAAGTAGGCGTGGCGGCGCGGGACGTCTTGTTCGACGCGTACGGCGAATCTCGGCTCGCCTTTTACGTAGACCGTAACGACGGCCGCGCCGGCGGCAAGCGGTACTTCGCCCTTCCAAGCCATTTCGGGGGGCTCGGCCGGTTCGGCGAACAACCCCTCGCGCATCGCCCGGGCGACGAGCGCGTCTTCCTTCAACGCGCCTTTGCTCGAGAATACCACCAACCCGTCGGCTCCGGCCTCCCTGGCCGCGCGACCCTTCGCGACCATCTCCTCGCCGACGGCGTCGTCGAATTCGGCGGCCGCCACCTCCGGGACCATAATGCCGGCGTAAATGTGGCGGCCTGACGCGACGCCCACGGCGTCGTCGATTTGCTTGCCTACTATGCCGGCGTCGCGGCTGTACGCCATCGGCATTACGGCGTCTACGTAGCCGCCCTCGAGCCAGGCGGTCCAGTCCTGGAGGCAGTCGTTATAGGCCGTCCCCTTTCGCGAGGCGAAGGCGGCCGCCGTAAACCGGCAAGCGGGCTTAAGCGCGGCAAGGCCGTCGTAAAGCCGATTCAGGAAGGCGTTTATTTTTTGCCGGCGCCAGTCCGCGAAGGCCTGCGCGTCTTCCAGCGTCTTCCCGGTTTCGGCTTGATATAATTCTATGGCTTTAGGGTGCCGGCCGAAGGCGGGCGAGGGGTAGCGGACGTAATCGAGGTGCAGGCCGTCGACGTCGTAGTTGGCGACGATATCGCCGAATACATTATAGAGGTAGTCCCGGACTTCGGGCAGCGCGGGCTCGAGCCAGGCCATGCCGTGCGGGTCCCACGTTTCGCCGCGGCCGTTCTGGCTCAACCACTCGGGATGCTCGAGCGCGGGGTGGCCGGGCGGCGTGGGCGTCTTCCGGTTCAAAACGACGTACGTCGTTACCCAGGCGTGGACCTCCAGGCCGGCGGCGTGGCCTTTTTCGATTATCTCTTCCAGCGGGTCGAAGTCGGCCGGTTGGCCGGCGAGGTGGGGGGAGCGGGGTTCCGGATTGGGGAAGCGGCCGTCGTTCTTGTTGGGAACGTAGAGCGCGTCGCCGCGGTAGCGAACCTCGACGAAAAGGGCGTTGAAGTTGTACCTCGCGGCGGCGTTTATAACGCGGTCCACGGCCGCGGGGGAGTTCACGTCCCACGGACATACCCACAGGCCGCGCAGTTCGTCGGTCGGCGCGGCGCCGCCGGGCAACGGCGAGACCGCGAACGCCAATAGCATAAGCAGGCACGGGGCTTTCGCGCGTTCCACGGGAACCATAATATGTAAAAACGCGGGCGGAGGCAAACCTTTATTTGTGTTGAGGAAGGCGTAAGGCCGGTGTTATATTCCCGCAATGGTAACGGAAGAAGTGGATAAGGGTTGGACGCGGCGCGATTGGTTAATACTGGCCGGCGTCGTGGTGTGGGCCGTCGCCGTCCGGTTGCTCTTGCTGGCGACGGCCGGCGACCACGCGTACTACCGGACCCCCGTTATGGATATGTCCTACCACGACGCGTGGGCGCGTCGCATCGCCGGCGGCGACTTCTGGGGGGACGAGGTTTTCTTCCGGGCGCCGCTGTACCCGTACTTTTTGGGGTTATTGTACTGGTTGGGTAAAGGGTCGGTCCTGTTTGCGCGCGTAGCGCAGGGTTTCGTAGGCGGCTTAAGCGCGGGGCTTTGTTTCCTCCTGGGCCGCGAGTTCTTCGACCGGCGGGTGGGCGCCGTAGCGGCGGTCGCGCTGGGCACGATATGGACCGCCGTCTTTTACGACGTTGAATTGTTGTTGGTGGTGCTGGAGGTCCCGCTGGGGCTCGCGTTCGTGTACGCCGTCGTGCGTTCGGCGAAGACCGGCAATTACCGGTGGGCCGCGGCGGCGGGCGTAGCGCTGGGGTTGGCCGCTATAACCAGGCCCAACGTTCTCGCGGTGGCGGCCTTCATCTGGCTGGCGTACGTCGCGGCCCGGGCCGGGAAGCGTTTGCCGCGGCGACGTATAATCGTATCGCTCGCTATCTTGTACGGCCTCGCCGGGGCGTTCGTGGGCGCGGTGGCGGCGCGGAACTACGCCGTCGCCCGGGAGCCGGTCCTGATATCCTGGCAGGGCGGCGTCAACCTGTGGATAGGCAACAACCCCGAAGCGGACGGTATGACGGCGATGGTGCCGGGGACCCACGGCGACTGGTGGCGGGGCCATTACGAATCGATACGGATGGCGGAGGAGGCCGTCGGCAGGCCGCTAAGCCGTTCCGAAGTAGATCACTACTACCTGGCTCGCGTAGCCGAGTTCGGTCGCACGGAGCCGTTGACGGCGCTCAGGTTACTAGCGCAGAAAACTTATTTCTTCACGAACGCGTACGAGGTCGCGAACAATTTCGACCTCTATTATTTGAAAAAGCATTTCTGGGTGTTGAAATACGACCCGGTGAGCCTGTACGTCGTTTTACCGTTCGCCTTCTTCGGAATGATTCTATATGCGCGGCGGTGGCGGCAATTGGCGCCGTCGTATATTTATGTCGTCGCCTATTCGGCGTCGGTGATATTGTTCTTCGTGAACGCGCGTTTCCGGATGCCGGTCGTGCCTTATTTTTGCGTCTTCGCCGCGGCCGCGTTCTTTTATTTCTGGGAAAATTTGCGGCGGTGGCGCGGCGTACGAATCGGTTGGCGCGTCGCGGCGCTCGCGGCGCTGTTCGTATTCTGCGACGCGGACCCGTTCGGAATAGGCCGGCAGTCGAAGTTCGAGGCGCAAGGGCATTATGCGATGGGTACGGTATACCTCGCCGACGGCGACTTCGACGCCGCCGAGCGCGAGTACGAGGCGGCGCTGGAGGCGGATTGGGAAATCGCCGGCATGAACACGCTCAACGACCTCGGCATCATCGCCGCGCGGCGGGGCGATATGGAAAAGGCGGAATATTACTTCCGGCTGGTGGCCAAGGTAGAACCCACGTACGCCAAGGCGTGGAATAACATAGGCAACATCCGCGCGCAGGCCGGCGACGTGGAGGGGGCGCGCGAGTGCTACGAGCGCGCGCTAACTTTGGAGCCCGAGGACGGCCGGGCGTATTATTTCTACGGTAAACTCCTTTTGGGGGAAGGCGACATCGACGGCGCCGCCGAGAAATTAGAACGTTCCGTTCACTTCCAGCCCAACTTCAGCGCGGCCTGGTACGAGCTGGGCAACGTCACCCGCGACCGGGGCGACCTCGAGCAGGCCCGCGACTATTATGAGGAGGCGGCGTACTACGAGCCGAAGGCCCTGGACGTCAGGCACAGGCTGGCCGAGGTCCTCCATCAAATGGGCGACTACGCCGCGGCGGCGCGGGAGTACCGCGTTATCTTAAAGATGGGCGAAGACCCCCGGGCGAGGTACAACCTGGCGTGCGCGCTGGCACAGCAAGGCCGCGGCGACGAAGCGATGGCGGAGCTAGGCCGCGCCGTAGAACTCGCGCCGGCCCGTTATAAGAAAATGGCTGCAGAGGACGGGGACCTCGCGTCGCTGCGCGGCAGGTCCGATTTCGAGCGCCTGGTAGTCCGGTAAAAAGGTGAACATTATGTTGGTGTGGAACCCGGAAATTACGATGGGCAACGTTATCCTGGCCAGTTTGTTGTTGCTGACGTTCGTCGGCCTGATAACGAACTTCGTTCAGATGCGGAAGAACCTTCTGCAGAAACGCGCCGAGTTTTTAATTACGCTCGCCCGGGATTACTTGTTGGACCCGGACCTGGTGGAGCTGTATTACGAAATAGATTACGAGCGGTTCAAGTTCGACGAGAGCGTGCTGCAAACCGACCAGGAGAAAAAGCTGGATAAACTGCTCTATGTCTACGAGAACATCGCCCGCATGTACGTAATGGACAATATAAATAAGAACGACATCAGATACTTCGCGTACCGCTTCATCCGCGTCTACCAGAACCCGGAAGTGAAGAAGTACGTCGCGTTATTGAACGGGTGGTACGGGAAGAAGTTGTCGGTCAAGCCGTTCGAGGCGTTCCAGAAGGTCGGCCCGATACTGGAGAGGGAATTCCGGCGCCGATAAGGGCCGTATCGATTTTGGAAAAAACCGCCGGCTTAGCCGGCGGCTTTTTTTACGCACCGTCCTCTTGGGATATTAGGCCGGTGCCCGGGCGCCCTCGACTACGCAGTCGAATAGCGCCGACGTGCTCGCGCAGTATCCGCCGCCGAGGCAAGCTATCGCTATTACGATCAATACGACGACGATTACCGCGACGACGACGGCGATTACTATTTTCGTTTTGCTTACGGGTTTCTTGCCGGTCACGGCTCCCGTCACGCCGTCCATGACGCAATTGTACGCCTTGGCCTTGTACGAATAAGTGAGCCACCAGAAAGGGTGATACGAGAGGCGCGCGGTGAGGTTCGAGAGCTGGGTGCTGCACGAACCGAGGCGCTCCACCTCGCCCTCGCAGGCCGCGCGCTCGAGCGCTTCCACCTTCATCTTGGCCCGCCGTTTGGCCTCGGCGGCGTCGAAGGCCGTGCGCTCCACCGGGAAGTTATCCTCGCGGACGGCGCGGCCGTACGGCTCGGCCCCCTCGTCGCTCGTAAAGTTGCCCGGGTCGCCGACGAGCTTGTCCAGGTCGTCCTGGGGGATGCCGCTCGAGGCCGCCAGCGCGACGCGGTAATGCCCCACGTGGGTCCCGGAGGCGCTGTGCCATTCTTTGTACGGTTCCTCCTCCTGATACGTTGAGCGCGCGTCCTGGGCGTCGGTGCGGGTCTTCGTTACGGTGCGGTGTTCGGTAGTGCTGTTCCGGCCGGTCCACGCGGAGGTCGCGTCGCAGTTGCAGACGTACAGCGGAACGTATTTGGCGGTTGCTTTGGTTACGGCCGCGGCCGTATCGGCGTCGCCGGCGGTAAAGACGCCCTTGTCGAGCCATTTGTTCAGGTGCTCAAGCATATTATTCTGGAAGATTTTAAACGTCGTAATATATTCCGGGACGTCGGCCTTGGTGACCGGCGCCGCCGCGGCCGGCAGCAGGTACGACGCGCCGCAATATTGGCACAAGGCCTCCGCCATCCCCGGCCGCAGGTCTATCGTGCCGCCGCAACCCGCGCACTTAAGGCTGATGAGTTTTTCGGCGGCCTCGACCGCGAACACCTCGGCGCCGCAGCTCGCGCACTTGACGGCCTTTCCCGCGTCGGCGTCGGTATAGGGTATGGCGGTGTCGCACTTGGGGCATGTCACCTCAGGCATCGCTGGCTCTCCTTTCGACGTTGACGCCGGAAATTATCAAAACGGCGGCGTCAAGTCAAAACGAAAACGGAAAGCGGCCCGGGGATAAAAGGACCTATTCGGCGCGGCTGAAGAAAGGTTTGCATAAAAATGCGGCCGTGGTAAAATGCCGTTGGGTTACGATATCCTTTTAGGCGGGGTGAAACAGGAGGTGCGAGATGAAGGGGGCTTTCGCGGCGATGTGTTTGATGTCGGCCGGGGTGGTTTTAGCGCCGGCGGCCTTTTCGCATTGCCAGGTTCCGTGCGGCATTTACGACGACGAGCTCCGCATCACGGTTATCGCCGAGGACATAACGACGGTCGAAAAGTGCATGGAGATGATAGACGAGCTTTCGGCCGGGAGCGAGCCGAATATTAATCAAATCGTCCGCTGGGTCAACACCAAAGAATACCACGCCGACGATATTATGGGCGTCGTCGCCGACTACTTCATGGCCCAACGCATCAAGGCCGTCGGCGCCGACGAGGGCGGGGCGTACGGCGAGTACGTTACCCGGCTCACGTTGCTACACAAGATAATGTATTACGCGATGAAGGCCAAGCAGTCGACGGACCCGGCGCACGTGGCCACGCTGCGGTCGCTGCTTCGCGAGTTCGAGGTGGCGTATTTCGGCCATCCCGTCGGCGAGTAGGGTTATGGACGTTTATGGGATGTGGTTAGGCCGGCCGGTTCGACGCGACGGCGGCGAGCCGGTTGGGCAAACGGACTACGAGGTGCTTTAACGTGAGCATGAAAATACACGGCATTATGGCATTAACCGCCGCCTTTTTATCCCTGGGGCGTTTGCCTACGTACGGCGGCTCGGTAGGGAATTACGCGGGGACCTTCTCCATCGTGGCGTACGACGCCGAAGCCGGCGAGTGGGGCGTGGCCGTCGCCTCGAGGGTTCTGGCGGCCGGGTACATCGTCCCGTGGGCGAAGGCCGGCGCGGGCGCGGTGGCGACGCAATCCTACGCCAACCTCGACTACGGCGTCGAGGGGCTCGAGATGTTGGCGGAGGGACTGTCGGCGGGGGAAGTGCTCGAGCGCTTGCGCGAGAATGACGCGGAAGCCCCGCGGCGCCAGGTCGCGATAGTCGACGCCGCCGGCAACGTCGCCGTCTTCACCGGCGAGGGGGCGCCCGCGTGGTCGGGCCATATCGCCGGCGACGGCTACTCGGTCCAGGGTAATATTCTGGTCGGCGAGGAAGTTCTAACGGAGATGGAACGGGCGTACATCTCGGCCGAGGGGCCGCTGGCGCGGCGGCTGCTCGAGGCGCTCAAGGCCGGCGACGCCGCGGGCGGCGACAAACGCGGCAAGGAGTCCGCGGCGCTCCTCGTCGTCCGCGAGGGCGGCGGCTACCAGGGCAAGACGGACCGTATGGTCGACGTCCGCGTCGACGACCACGCCGAGCCGGTGGCCGAGCTCAAGCGTATTTACGACCTCTGGGAATTCAAGTTTCTCGTCGAACGATATCTCGCGCTCGGCGGCGACAGGGAGGCCGCGTACGCGCTCGCTATTATGGACCGGGTTGCCGCGGCGGGCGCCGCCGACGCCGCGACCCTCAACGACTTCGCCTGGGCCCTCGCGACGCGGAAGCTCTACCCGGCCCGGGCGCTCGAGCTCGCGCTCATGGCGCACGCGCTTACGCCGGACGACGCCAACGTTATGGACACCGTAGCCGAGGCGTACTACGCCGCGGGCGAGTACGGCAAGGCGCTCGAGTGGGAAAAGAAGGCGCTCGGGGCCGACGCGACGAACGAGTTCTTCGACGAACAGCTGAAGAAGTTCGAGGCCGCGGCGAAGGCGGGACGCGGTGACCAGGACCGCTAAGGTATGGTTGATAGTCGTCCTCGTGGCGGTGGTGCTGCTGCTGTGCTGCGTCGTGACGCTGGCGGCGGGTATATTCCTGGCCGGCGTCTTCAACGTCGGCGACGTAATAGACGTGGCGCAGGGGCCGGGCTCGCCGAACGTCACGCTCGCGAATTATGACCGGATTCAAGTTGGGACGACGCATCAGGAAGTCGTCGCGATCTTCGGCGGCGCGGGCGTCCGGACCGCGCAGATAAAAACCGTTGGCAAGTGGTTGGAGTTCTATACCTGGATGGATACGGCCAACGGCCAAGCGACGGTCGTATTCAAGGAAGGCCGCGTGACGAAAAAGAGCCAGAACGGGTTGAGGTGACGGCGGCCGTTCCGGCGGAGCGCCGAAGGCTTTCGACGTAAGCCGGGGTTGAGCAAGCGTGGATAATAGGAATGCAGAAACCTGTTTAGAATAAGTAACCGACCATTGCCGTTTTAAGTTTTTTGTATTGACTATAAAGGGAAATTAATTTATTAATAGTATGTTACCGGAGCGGAAGTATAAAGAGGGGACGGAAACTGAAAATTGATATGGAGGTATACGTAATGGGTTTCAAATATACGCCGGACGAGGATATAAAAGTACACGAGGAGGGGGCAATTAAACTTATCTGCGGGCCATTCAGGTCACACGAAAATGGGTTACCCGAATGGATTAAAAATGCTTCGGACGCATACGCGAGAGAAGACGCGCCCGAAAATAAAAGAGTAATATTAATAATATTATGTGACAAACACCCTACTGGGAAACCCTCGATTTCTTGCTTAGATTTCGCCGGGATGACAAGCGCAGACATCGAAGGGAATTTCCGGAGATGGGCAGACCCCGAGGCTGCGGTTAGAGGGGGTAAGTCCAAAACGAAGGTTATGGTACAAGGAGGCCACGGAAACGGGGGAAAATGTTATATGACTCAGATGTTCGACGAATATGCGGAGGTGTATACTGTTAGGGGCGGGTACGGGAATAGGTACGGAGTAAAAAGTGGTTCAGTAAAATTCGGGTATATACCTGATCCGGAAAGGGGAAGGGATTTTAGGATAACAGGATTAGACGTTGAATTAGAAAAAGCATTAAAACCTATCAAAATAAAAGTAGAAATGATGCCCCCTGAAGCATTACGTGCGCTTAAATTGGCCGAAGGGTTTACTTTACTAACTGGTGTAGGTCCTAAAGAAATCGGAAGAAGAATACCGGCGAACAAATTCGCGGAAAATTTGCGGGAACACGCGCAGATGATACGTACGTTAGGTTTCTGTCGCGTTTTCTTAGTAGTTAATGGGGAATTGTTCCGCGATGGTGGCTTGCTACGATTACCAGAAATAGAACCGTTAAAAGGAGGCGAAGAACCGAAAGAGGTTATAATCCCGGAGGTTTTAAAAGACCCTAAGACCGGAGACCAGATATCGACTACTAACGGCGGTAAATTCGCCGAAGGTAAATTAACTCTACGCACGTCCGACAAGAGCATGAGGTGGAAATTAAAAGGCCGCCATATAATTATATTTAAAGCTTCATCAGGTTATATTGGGAATATTCCGGTCCTTGGGTTAGATGTCCAATCTTCATTCCAAGACCGGATTTATGGGGAATGCGCGTTAGATACTTTAGAGGAATATAAGAGGAACGACAGGTCAAGGTTAGTAGAAAGTAGACTGACTAGGGCTGTAGAAAAATGGATATCTGACGAAGTCCAAAAATTCGCTCGGGGATTCGAGATACGGGAACTGCGTCGTTACGACCAAGCAGAAAAAGAAGCGATAACTCGCATGAACGACGCTTTAGACCAATGGAAAAACCGCTTTTTAAATAAATTGATGCAAGGGCTTTGGGGACCAGGGGAGGGGATTGGAGATACCGAGGCGGTCAGGTTACCCGGTGGGAAGCCGGGTAAAATACAAGTTTCGTTAACCCATAATAAGGCTGGCTTGGGGGTGTCTTTTCGGCCAGTAATAAAATTTTTCGATGAAGCAGATAGGAGGATAAAGCAAGTACCGTATAAATGGGTTAGCGAGGATAACAACGTTGCTATGGTCGATGAAGAGGAAATGGTTGTTAATACTTTTGCCCCGGGGGAGACTAGAATATATGCAGAAAGCCTCTACGGCAAGATACGGTCTAATGCGGTTTCTCTCGAAGTAGTATTACTTAGGAAAGTAAGGATTATACCGGACGTCACGGAATTGCCCGCGGGGAGTAGACAGAGCTTACAGGCCGTTTGTACGCTACCTGAAGGTGAAGAAACCAGCGGTGTTTACCTTATCTGGACGGAGGGCAACCCCGAAATCGCAAGAGTAAGCTCCTCCGGTTTAATATTCGGTTTCTTCCCTGGCGAAACAGAAGTAATAGCCGGGGACAATAGATGTATTTCCGAGCAACCCGCGGTAATTAAAGTCGTAGAGAGTACCGGCCGCGGTGCTGGGGATAAACGTGGCAGAGGTTATCCACGGGTGCTCGTTTCCGAAGTTAATAATGACCCGGATACCGACGAGTCCGTGGTATTTAGTTCTGAATATCCTCCCGTTTGGCAAAGGCCAAAAGATGTGGAGGCGAATATTTGGTGGATTAACAGCGCTGCGCCTTTAGCAAGCATGTATCTAGATAAGAGACTGGATTACGGATATAAGTCCCGCGAATGGCGGATGTACCAATTAGAACGGTATATCGATATTTTAGTACAAATAGCTATGACGCACGGTCCCGAGGAAAAAGAAACTTTAGCGGCGCCGGAATGGATATTAAAGTGGGGATCTTGTGTCGCGGGAATACAAGAAGCAGCTGTTTCGGACTTAAAAACATTTATCGAAAATGGAGAATTACCGTAGTCTGTAACGTATGCGAAGAAGCGCATATAGGCTAAAGGTTTTCGAGGAATTACTATTAGCCGCTTTCGGCCTCACGGAGGAAGGGCGCGCTTCTTTTACGGCCGAAGACCTCGTAGTCGCCGCTTGGCGGAAGTTTCCGGATACTTTCGGTTTAAAGGGTTACTATGATGACGGCGGTAGATTAATATACCCTGATTCGAATAGAGTTTTCGCAGAAGTAATGGGCCAAAAACCTATACGGAAAAAAGGCTATTTGGAAAAGGTGGGTAATAAGAAATACCAGCTTACAGAAGCCGGAAAAGAACACGCCCGTTTTTTAGGACGACGGGCCGGAGAGCCTTCCGCGGAAAAGCTGAGCCTATCGCGGGAGATAAGCAACGAACTTAAGCGGCTATTTAACTCAAAGTCATTTTTTAAGTTTAAAAACAATATGGCGTCGGAATTAACATTCCATGACGCTTGCAATTATTGGGGTATTTCCCCGAGGAGTACGGCAATAGAATTTAAAGGCCGTATCGCAAATTTGCTAAATATAATAGAAACCTCTAGGCAGGTTATTAGAAACAAATCCGTGTCTTTCGAGCACGGCGGGAAATACTTCACTAGTGAAGAGCTATCTTTATTGGAAAAAGCCCACGAAACGCTTATTGAAAAATTCGAGGCCGATATTTCGGTTATACTTAGTAGGAACGACGAGAGGAGATAATGCCGGTACTTTACCGTACTAAGCTAGGGAAGGCTTATTGGGGTGATTCTTTGGACGTCATGGAAAATATTTCTGCCGGTACAGTTGATTTAGTTTTAACTTCGCCCCCGTTTGCGTTGAGACGTAGTAAATCGTACGGTAACGTACCGGCACCTGAATATGTCGAATGGTTTTTACCCTTCGCCAAAGAGGTATTTCGCATCTTAAAACCTCGAGGGAGTTTTGTGTTCGATATAGGTGGTTCTTGGAACCGTGGTGAACCGACTAGGAATCTTTACCACTTCGACCTTCTCTTGAAATTATGCGACGATAAAATCGGGTTTAATTTGGCCCAAGAATTCTATTGGTACAATCCGGCGAAGATACCCAATCCGGCGCAGTGGGTCACCGTTAAGCGGATAAGGGTCAAGGACGCTGTAACTCCTATTTGGTGGCTTTCTAAGTCTAAATTCCCTAAAGCTTCGAATAGGCGCGTATTAAAACCATACTCAAAAAGTATGGAGGACCTTTTAAAGTCCGGTTATAACGAGGGTAGAAGACCTTCGGGACATGTGGTTTCGAGTAATTGGGATAAGCGTTATAGGGGTGCTATACCCTCTAACCTAATAATTGCGTCTAATACTAGGAGTAATGACCCGTATTTAGAGGGTTGTAAAGCCAACGGTCTTGAGATTAACCCGGCTCGTTTTGTAGTTGCTATCCCGGAATTTTTTATAAAATTCTTAACTTTAAAGCGTAATGTCGTTTTAGACCCTTTTTGCGGAAGCAATGTCGTAGGTGCGGTTGCTGAGCGCCTAGGTCGAAAGTGGTTAAGCGTTGATATTAATTTGGATTTCGTTTTAGGTTCCGCTTTCCGTTTCGGTAAGTTAGGGCCTTTAACGTTCAGAAGATATTCCGGATTGCTTCCGATAAAAACGGGGGCAAACGAATAGGCCGCCCTCCCGGGCGGCTTTTTCTTCGGCTCGAGTAATAACCGGTCCCGGTCCTATTTAATGAATAGGATATAGCGCCCCGACTCCACGCGGGAGCCGCCGCTTCGCTCGAGGCCGGCCGCCAGCCGCGCCGCCAGCTCGGGCCTCGTCTCCTTATCCAGAAGAATTAGATAGCCCTCCCGGTAATGCTCCTCCAAGTACGCCGGGTCCACCCGCGTCCACGTCGGGTTCAACATCAACCGCTCGGCGCCGCCGAAGCCCGGCATAAGGCGGTGGAAGTAGAAGAGGTGCGTCGGCAACTCGTCGGCGGTTACCATCACCACGCCGGCGTAGCGCGCGTCCTCCAGCCGGCCCTTGAGCGGCTGCCAGTCCCGCCGGCCGTACACGAGTTGGCCTACGGCCCCCGTCGCGAGCTGGACGTATATCGCGACCAGGAGGGTTGCGGCGGCGGCCTTGGGCGCCCGCCGGTACCAGAAGTAGAAGGCGAAGGCCAGCGCGGTCGCGGCCGCGGCGGCGGCCGCCGTGAGCACCCAACCGCCGTTCCCGCGCGCGAACTCGGGGGTAATCCAGGCGACGAACGGCCCCCGCACCCGGGAGGAGTCCGCCCAGCCGCCGGCGAAGAGCGCCGTCCCGGCCAGGACGGCCGCGCCGACTTTCCCGACCTGCGCCCGGCCGAATTTCGCGAGCCAACCGCCGGCTATAACGCACATCGGCGCCAATATGGCCGCGAGGTATATCTCCCGTTTGAACCGAACTACCATCAGGACCGCCAGCGACAAGACGACCCACAGGACCACGGCGAGGCGGTCGGGCCGGTTCCGCCAGTTATCCTTCGACGCCAGCAGCGCGACCAGGCCGGCGAAGAAGAAGGGCGCGACGCCCTTCAAAAAGATTACGGTGGAATTGTAATAAAATAGAAAACGGAGCGGCGACGTCGCGGGTTTTATTTGCGCCGCGATGCCGTCGCCGCGGTATAGCAGGACGTAGCCGGCGTAATGCTCGAGGAAATAGTCGCCGTGTTTGGCGTACATGTAGACGTGCCAGGGCGCCGCGACGGCCAGCCCGACGCCGACGACCAGCGCCAGGGCGCCGACGTCCCGGGCCCTGTTCGGCCCGCCGCCCGGGGTGAGGACGGCGGCCGCGGCCGCGGCGACGAAGACGAACGGCACCGCGATTTTGGTCATTAAGGCCAGGCCGAGAGCGAAGCCGCACAGGACGGCCGTTAACCATCTGCGGTTTCGGTAGTATTCCACCCACAGCCAAAACGTCAGCAGAACGAAAAACGCCACCGGGGCGTCGAATTGCGCCATGCGGCTCACGCGCACGAAGCCGGGCAGCGCGGCCAGCGCGCCGGCGGCGTACAGGCCGGCGGTTCGGCCGTAGAGGCGCGTACCCAAGAGGTACGCTATCGGTATCGCGGCGAGGCCCAATAGCGCGGCCCACAAACGCGCGGCGAACTCGTTGGGCCCGAGCACTTTCATCGTCGCGCCGGCGAGCCACACGAACAGCGGCGGGTAGCACGCGTTCGCCATGCGGTTGGGGCAGTAGTCGTTCTGGTCGAGCCAGGCGTCGTCTTCCGCTGCGGCCCGGGCGCGGAGCGCGTAAAAAGGCTCGTCCCAGGGTCGCAAATCGTAGCGGCCCAACGTGACGAGCCCCAATGCCGACGCCAATATAATCAGCAGCAATATTCTAATATGTTTGTCCAATAAAACCTCCCGGCGCGGGCGGCAGGGCCGCCGGCCGGCCGGCGGCTACGCGTTGTCCTTCCGGTCCCGCAAGAAGGTCGCGGCGAGCTTGGCGTACTTTTCGGCCCAGTAGCGGTTGTGGCCTATTTCGTCGTCCGAGAGCTTCCTCACCACTTTGGCGGGCGAGCCGAGGGCGAGGACGCCGGCCGCGACCTCTTTGCCCGGCGGCACCAGCGAGCCCGCGCCTACGATGGCGCCGTCGCCCACCCTGGCGCCGTTCAGCACGATGGCGCCCATGCCGATTAAGCAATTATCGCCCACCTCGCAGGCGTGCAGTATGGCGCCGTGGCCTACCGTCACGTACGCGCCCACGACGAGCGGCAAGTCGTCCTCCAGGTGGCCCACACACAGGTCCTGGATGTTGGTGTACTCGCCGACGATTATCTCGTTGATGTCGCCGCGCAGGACCGCGCCCGGCCAAACGGAAGCGCGTTCGCCCAGCGTAACGCGCCCCAGCACCAGCGCCGTGGGCGCGACGTAGACATCCCGGCCCAGCCGGGGTTCGTATTCCAAATAACCCTCGATCATATATTCTCCTCGTGTGCTTCGACGAGCAAATTAACACACGAAGGCCGCGGTGTCAACGCCGGCCGCGGCCGAAAATGGTTGATAAAGGACGTTAAAGATGTTACAAAAGTCCAAGTATTAACGGCATTAGGGTAGAATATGTATAGGGCCTATTATTTGGCGGCGGCGGTGGTGGCGGCGGCCGCAGCGGCTTCCGCGGTGCCGGTTAATTACGCCGTTAGCGTCGTCGCGACGCACGAGATCGACGGCGCGTCCGCGGAAGTAGCGAACGCGTTCGGCATACCGTCGCTCAGCCGCACCGAGACGTCGGCGACCTTCTCGCTGGAGGAGCTCGACGGCGGCGTGTACCGGTTGACGTTCGTGACCGCGAACCAACAAACGCTCGCGGGCGACGCGGTGATACCGGACGTCGAGAAGGTGGCCGGGTTTTTACCCGGGCGGTGGCTCGAGTTCGCGCCCTGGACGTTGGCCGAGGGCGGCGTGAAGCGCGCGCCGGCGTTCGTCAAGGACAGCGAGGAAATCAGTTATAACTTATTGGCGTTGATGCTCTTTCCGCCCGGCGGCCCGAAGGCCGACTTGTGGCGCGACGGCGCCCGGGCGGCGGTGGCGCGTTCCTACGGTACGAGCGTCGTATCTATGGAAGCGGCCGAGGCGCAGCCGTTGCCCGCTTTCGAGGGGGAAGAGGGCGCACAAGTCGAATTTTCGGTCGTATTTAACCAAAAACTCAGCCAGGATACGAAGTTCAGCACCATGACGGGGCGGTCTTCGTACGAGGGCGCGGGTGCGGCCGTCCCGGCTCCCGACGGCCTGCCGGCGTACGCCCGTCTCGATGTCGCCGGCACGCGGGAGAGGTCTTTTATAATCGGCGGCAAGCAGCGCGATTTGGGAGAACACGTCGCGACGACGATGAAACTCGTCCGGGAAGGTTACGCGTTGCCGGCGGAATGGCTCGAGGCCGAGGAGGTTACGGCCGAATAGATACGTCCGGAGTAAAAGCCCGAGGTGGTAGCTAACGTGGCTGCGCGAGACGAAACCGGCGTCGACGTCCCCCGAGTGGCGTTTACGCAAGCGTTATTGTTCGTCGCTTTTTACGTATTGCCGGCGGCGGCGGCCTTATTCCTGACCGCCGGCCTCGAAGCCGCGGCGCAACGCCGCCTGGTATACGCCCATCTGTACGTAGTCGCGCCGTTGGGCCTGGCGTCGGTCGTCGTCGTTGCGGCTATGGCGGCGTCGCTGGCGCGGGCGGTTTCGTTCTTGACGCCGGCCGCTACCCAAAATGATTTCGAACCGCCGGCCGCCAAGCGGATCAGGGCGTTCCCGTTTTTAGCGGCCCTCGTCGCTTTCGTGAGCGGCGTCGTGGCGTACGTCATTTGCGGAGCCGCGGCAGCAGGGCCCGCCGGTTACGCCGGGGTAGCGGCGATTTGGTGTATCGGCGTCGGGGCCGCCCTTATGTACGGCCTCGTTTCGTACGCGGCCGCGGAGCGTTATTTGGCGCCGATTTTCGCGTTCCTAACGGCGAAGAGGATTAGGTTCGCGCCGCGGCGGGGTGTATCGCTCGGTGTTCGGTACCTTATCGCGGGTGGCGCGGGCGCGGCGGCTTTAATCGCGTTAGCGGCCGTCGGCCCCGGTTTGGGCGGCGGGGCCGCGTGGGGTTTGGGCCGGTGGGCGGCGGCGGCGGTGTTGGTAGCCGTATCCGCGGCGGCGGCGTACGTCGCTTCCGGTCACGTAACGGTGCCGCTCAGGAATACCGCTACGGCGGCGCCGATTACGTATTACGTAGGCGGCGAGGTCGAGGAGTTGACGGCCGCGTACCGACGGTTCTTCGACGATGCCCGCGCGTTTGACGAAAAAACACGGCGCGCAGCGGAAGAACTCGCCGGCGGGGCCGGCCGCGCCCGCGAGAGTTTGACGGAACAAGCGAGCATAGCGGCGGAGCAGGCCTCGGCTATTTCCCAGACTTCGGTTACGATGAAGGAGCTGGCGGGGACGGTTAAGCAGACCGCGGCGCGGGCGGAGGAAATATCGGGGCGCGTCGACTCGTCGGCGGGATTGATAAAGACCGCCCGGGACCAGATATCGGGGAACACGGAGAGAATAGGGGCGTTGGCCGAGGAGGCCCATACCACCGCCAAACTCGCGGTGACCTTAAACGAGAGCGCGCGCCGGATGGACGACATCGTGGCTCTGGTCAACGACCTCGCGGAACAGTCGACGGTCTTGGCGTTGAACGCCTCCATCGAGGCGGCGAAAGCGGGCGAGTTCGGCCGAGGTTTCGCCGCGGTGGCGCGGGAGGTGAAGAACTTAGCCGGGTCGTCGAAAGAGGGCACCGAGGAAATACGAAAAGTCCTGCACGACATAAGGGACGGGACGGTGAAGACGGTGGCGTCGGCGCGGGGGAGCGCCGAGCAGTCGAGTATCTTACGCGAGGGCGCCGCGAAGACGAAGAGTTTGATCGAGGAAATCGTCCCGTTAGTCGACGAGATGGGCCGGACGTCTAAACAAATCGCGGCGTCGGCGCGACAACAGAGTTTGGGTCTGGAGCAAGTCACTACCGCGGTCGAGAATATAAACGAGGCCGCGGCCGAAGCCTTGGGCCAGGTTAAGGCGGTGCGCGACGCCGTGGATAACATGGCGCGAATAAGTTCGCGGCTCGCCGAAGAGGCCGACGCCTCCGGGCGGTGGATTAACCGGTAGGTTGAGCGGTTTCGTTTGGGCCGCGCCGCGCCCCGGGCTTGGGCGTAGGAGGAGGAAAATGAGCAGGGTTTTCAAGGCCGCCGTCGTTGCAGCCCTCATTTTAATTGTATTCGGCGGTTGCGGCAAGAAGGCCGAAAAGACCTACCTGGTGGGCGTGACCGGCCCGTTTACGGGCGACGGCGCCCAGTACGGCGAAATGTTGCGGATGGCGGCCGAGATGCGGGCCGACGAGATAAACGAAGCCGGGGGCATCAACGGCATCCCCCTCGAGCTCGAGTTCCAGGACGATAAGGGCGACCCGAAAGAGGCGGCGAACACGGCGCAGAAATTGGGTTCTAACCCGAACGTTTTGGCCGTACTCGGCCACTTCAACTCCAGTTGTTCGCTCGCGGGCAAAGAAGTGTATAACTCGATGGGCGTGCTCCAGCTTTCGCCCGGCTCGACCAACGTTACGGTGTGCGCCGGCGGCGACTGGACCTTTCGGAACGTCTACCGCGACGATTTCCAAGGCCGGTTTATCGCCGAATATATTAAATACGTCCTGGGGTATAACCGCGTCGCCGTCTTCTTCGACAACGACGATTACGGGCGGGGACTCAGGGACGCCTTCGCGGCTCGCGCCGAAGAAATCGGCCTGGAGATAGTGCGCGAGGAAGCCTACGTCCGCGACACCCAGGAGTACACGCCGCAGCTTACGCAAATTATGGCGAAGAACCCGGACATCATCTTCGTCTCCGGCCTGTACGCCAACGCGGCGATGATACTCACCCAGGCCCGCAACCTCGGCATGGAGACGCCGTTCATCGGCGGCGACGGCCTACTCTCGGCGGACCTGGTGACGAACGCCGGCAAGGCCTCGGAGGGCGTCATCGTTACCTGCCCGTTCTTGCCCACCGTGGGGGAAGAGAAGACGCGGAACTTCGTCACGTCTTTTAAGCAGCGCTACGGTATCGAGCCCGACGCGTGGGCGGCGCTGACGTACGACGCGTTGGGGATAGCGGCGGAGGCCATCGAGAAGGCGGGGCCGGACCGCAAGGCTATTCGCGACTACGTGGCGGCGATGGATTCGGCGGAGAAGGGTTACAAAGGCGTGGCGGGCCTTACGTACTTCAACGAAGACGGCGATTGTATGAAGCCGCTCGTCGTCGCGGTCGTGAAGGACGGCGAATTCGTCCCCTTCCGAAAACAGGCCGAGGACCTCGAGCGGGCCAAGGAAGCTTTGAAAGCGTCGGCGCCCGCGGAGCCGAGCCCGCCTGAAGGGAGTTAGGGCGCCGCGCTCGGTCGCGCCGCGCCCGGGACGTCTGTCTTGCGCGAGCGGCGGCAATATCTTTGGGGTGTAACGGCGGCCGCCGCGGCCTTAGCCGTGGCGGCGATTTACCTTGTATTCCGGTCCGCCTATTATTTCCCGGACGGCATGCGGTGGGAATTGGCGATTGCGGAATTCGGGGCCCCCGCCGTATGGCACCAGCATCACCTCTCGTATAATCCCTTGGCGTTGGCGTTCCAAGCGGCCTTGCGGTTGTTCGGTTACGGCGGCCGGCTGCTCGGCGCTATGCAAATTCTGGACGCTTTGGTGGGGGGCGTCGGTTTCGTTTTATGTTATATGGTATTGAGGAAGGCCGGCGCGCCGCGGCCTATGTCTTTGGCGGGGAGTTTCGCGCTCGCGTTTTCGTACGGGTATTGGGCGTACTCGTGCAACGCGGAGTGCGTAATCGTCAGTACCGTCGCCGCGATGGCGACCTTCCTTTCGGCGCAATGGGCGTCGGAAGCGCGCGATTTCCGCCGCTGGGCGTTGTGCGCGGCGGTCGCCGGCGCCGCCGTTTTAACCCATATAACTAACGGCCTGCTCTTTCTGTTCTTAATCGCGGCCTACTTCATCTCGAGGCCGGACAAATATTTGCGGCGTTTGCCGGCTTTGGTTTTGACGTATTTATCGCCGGGGGTCGTCGCATACGTCGTCGTAGGCTTCGGCGTTTTGGGTTACCGCGGCCCGGGCGAACTTTGGCGCTGGGCTTTCGGCACGCCGGGCCGGACGCATTACTACATGACCTATCGCCTGGTGAACGTCGCGCTCGACCTTTACGCGTTGGCGCGAAACGTCTTCGGCCTGCGTTGGATAAAAGACGTGCTGGCCGGCGATTGGGCCTGGCAGTCGTACGCGGTGGCGGCCTTGATTATTTTGGGCGCGGCGGCGTTGCTCGCGGCGTTCGTGGGGGCCGTGTCGCGCTTCTCCGCTCGAGGAGCGTCGCGCCGGCAGGCGTGGCTGGCGTTGGCGTTCTTTTTGCCGTACGCCGTCTTCTTCACGTTTCGCGACGCCGGCGGCACGGACCGGTGGACGCCGCAAGCCTTCGCCGTTATATTCTTTTTATACGCGAGTGCCGGCGCCGCGGCGACGAAGCGCTTAGGCCGGGTAGTGCTGTACGCGCTGCCGGTCCTGCTGTTCGCGGGGAACTTCTGGGGTTCGATATACCCCGAGTCCAAGGCCGAGTACAACGAGCATTTATCGTTCGCGAGGTTCGTGGATGACGTGACGGCCCCGGACGACCTGGTAATCTTCTCGGGTTTGGACGGCCTCGGGCCGGGGATATATTCCGACTACTTCGCGGGCGTCGAGACCGCCGGCATATATTTCGGCGTCCGGGACCCGGACGACTTCAAGAGGCGGATAGACGATAAATTAGCCGCGGGCCGCGCCGTTTACGTCAGCGACGCCCGGCCGGCGACGTCTTCCACGGACTTGCTCGCCCCCGGCGCGCGCGAGGAGTACGGCGTAACCGGCGCCGAGGCCGAGAAGCTCTTGGCGTCGTACGAACGCGAGTTCGTCGCCGCGTACGAGGGCCCGCGCTACGAACCGAGTAATTTCTGGCGGTTGGTTCCGAAAAGATAATTATTATATAAGGCTGGACGGAGAAAGCGTCTCATGGCGAAGGTAGTACCGAAGCGCTTGCGGGAACGCTGGGGCTCGAGGTTCGGTTTCATCCGGGCGGCGACGGGCTCCGCTACAAGTCGATATCGGGGACGGTCTTCTTCCCGCCGCTCGGGGGCCTGTTGATAGCGCTCTTCGTGGGGTGGGGTTGGGGCCCCAAGGCGATACAGGCCGCGGCGGAGGGCTCCTACCACGGCTTCCCGACGGGTAAAATCTGGCTCTGGATGTGCCGGACGATCACGCCGCTCGCGGTCGCGATTATTATAATCGCGAAGCTGGCCGGGATAGGTTAAGGCCGCCGTTCGGACCTTGCGGGCCGGGCGTCTTCGGGATATTATTCGCGTACGGTTTCGACCGCTTAGCGATGTTCCTCCAACAGCTCATCAACGGTTTGACGATCGGCGCGGTGTACGCGCTCATCGCCGTCGGCTACACGATGGTCTACGGCATCGTGGAGCTTATCAACTTCGCCCACGGCGAAATTTACATGATGGCGACGTTCGTCGCGATGACGCTTTTCAGGCTCGCGGGGTATCCGATTTGGCTCGCGGCGCCGGCGGCCATCGTGGCGGCGATGATAATGGGCGTCACGTTGGAATACATCGCGTACAGGCCGCTGCGCCGGAGCCCCCGGCTGGTGGCGCTCATATCCGCCATCGGCGCGTCGCTCTTCTTCCAGAACCTGGCGATGAAGGTCTGGGGCGCGCGCCGCCAACCGTTCCTCGACGCCGAGAGGCCGCTCGCGTTCTTCCAGGTAAAGCACCAGCTCGTCGTCCCGGTCCTGGGCGAGGCCACGTTCTCCAACATGCAGCTAACGATATTGGGGACCGCCGCGGCGATGATGGTTTTCCTGACGTTGATAATCGGCAAGACGAAGTTGGGGCGGGCGATGCGGGCCTGCGCCCAGGACCAGGTGGCCGCGAAGCTTATGGGCGTCAACGTCGACCGGACCATATCCGCCACGTTCGCGATCGGCTCGGCGATGGCCGCGGTCGCCGGCATCCTCGTCGGCATGAACTACAACCAGGTGTGGCCGATGATGGGGTATATGGCCGGCCTGAAGGCGTTCACGGCGGCGGTGCTGGGCGGCATCGGGAACATGCCGGGGGCGTTCGTGGGGGGCCTCGTCCTGGGGTTGGCGGAGGGTTTCGCCGGCGCGTACATCTCGTCACTGTGGATGGACGCCATCGCCTTCGCGATATTGATAATAGTATTGATATACCGCCCCTCGGGAATATTGGGCAAGCAGATCCCGCGGAGGACGTAAAAGGGGAATCGGTGGTTCAGACACTAAGATACTTAAGTGCCCTAATTTTATTACCGGGGGTAAGTTTAGCGAATATCGGGCCGTTCGGCGATTGGACCTATACTTCCGATTTAGGCGTTACTGGGGAATGGAAGACATACGGGTACGAATATGCGGATATAGATACGGTGGCTTTACGGAGTAACGAGTTAACTATAACTTTGGAGTATCCGGATCGGGTATCCGTACGGTCCAAATATTTTTTCGAATCGTTAAAACCCCGTCAGGACTTACTAGTATCTTACATACCCGATACCGGGGTTAAAATCGGGCGGCCCGAAATAGGCGGCCGAGCTCCTTACGCTTTTGATAAATTTCGGGTGTTAGTTGGGGGAACTGAGTTAAAAAAGGGCGATATCGATTTCGTTACGGAAGAGAAGGACGAAGCGGTACCGGTAATTGCGATATTTCGTTTGGGGTTCGATGACGTTGGGCAGTATACGGTGGTTATCGAGTATTCGTATACGCTCGAGAAATCGTTCGAGAGAACGGAACGATCGCATATTAAATCGCTAATAGGGCTTTGTTACGATTTGTCGCCTGTGAAGTATTGGGCGGGAGTGGTTGACTCGATAAGGGTTTATTTGGTTTGTAAAGGTGGGGACATCTCTGAACTCGCTATGGTAAGGCCTTACGATTTCGTTTTTACGGACGACGGTTGCCGTTGGTTTTGGGAGGATGTTTCGGGAGACGATATAGGGTTCGCAGGAACTGGAAGAATTGAACTCTATTTTAGTCCTTACGATTTTTTTAGTGGTAGCGGCGATTTTATTACTGTAAATGACGACGCTGGTTTAATCGTCCGCGCTGGGCCGGGGAATAGTTATGATATTTTAGCTACCGTACCGATGAGTGAAAGGATATATATCTATTATGACGACGGAAACGATTTGTTGTCTAAAGCAAACGATCCTTATGGTGATTATAGTTGGTATAATTGCCGGCTACGTAATAATTCTGAGGGGTTCGTTTATTTAAGCAACGATTAAACAGCTAACCGCTCAAACGTACGGTTTCGCAAAAATTAGGAACCGGCGTGAATTAAATTGCACGGGATAGTCACATCCGACCTGGAGCGCTTCGAGCGCAACGTGGGCGCGCTGCTGCAGTATCCGGCGCGGGCGGCGGCCATATTCCTCGCGATCGGCGCGGCCGTGGCGCTGGGCTTGACGGTCCTCAACTTGCCCGTCGGCCTCGTCGCCGTCGCGGCGGCCATCGCCGTCGGCTCGCTGCTCTTCGCGCGGACGAAGGTTCTGCTTATCGCGTTCTTCGTCGTGGCGCTCGCGATCGTGCCGTTCGTCGTCCGCGACCAATACTGGCTCCGCGTCACGGTTACCATGGGCGTCTACGCCATCCTGGCGCTGGGCCTCAACATCATCGTCGGCTTCGCCGGCGTCCTCGACCTCGGCTTCATCGCGTTCTACGGCATCGGCGCGTACACCGCGGCGCTGTTGATGCTCAAGTGCGGCTGGTCGTTCTGGGCCGCGCTGCCGGTGGCGACGGCGGCCGGAGCGCTGCTGGGCGTCCTCCGCGGCCTGCCGGCGCTACGCCTCTCCGGCGACTACCTCGCCATCGTGACGCTGGGCTTCGGCGAGATCGTGCGCCTGACGTTTACCAACTGGGTCGGCCTGACCAACGGCCCGATGGGCCTGCGCGGCATCGAGGCGCCGACGATAGGCGCGTTCTCGTTCGGCTTCGACGCCGCCCGGGGCGGCTATATGCGTTACTACTTCCTGGTCTTAATTTTGCTGGCGGTGGCGGTGTACGTCGTATACCGCTTGCGGCGGTCGCGGCCCGGGCGCGCGCTCCTGGCCATACGCGACAACGAGACCGCGGCTGCGGCGATGGGTGTTCACCTCTCGCGCTACAAAACGCTGGCGTACGCGCTGGGGGCGGCCTTCGGCGGCGCCGCGGGTGCGTTCTTCGCCTCCTTCAACCTCTTCGTCTCGCCCAACTCGTTCGTCTTCTTCGAGTCGGCGATAGTGTTGTGTATGGTGGTCGTGGGCGGGATGGGTTCCATCCCCGGCGCTATTATAGGCGCGGTCATCCTGGCGTCGTTCCCGGAGCTATTGCGCTTCCTGGCGGATTTCCGCTACCTCATTTTCGGCGCGCTTATGGTCGCGGTGGCGGTATTCAGGCCGCGGGGCCTTATGAAGGCTTAATCCTTTTAGAGTTTGACACGCCCTCGACGATATTATAGAATTCTGGAGCCGAAAGGGCGCTATGTTGAAAAGGCTGACTTTTTTTATTTTGACGGCCGCGGCGCTGACCTGGGCGTCGGGCTTGCCGGAGGAATATACGCCCCGGGTACGGCCCGAGGTTGAAAAGCCGCCCGCTAAGGAGGAAATCCCCCGCGTCGAGAAGCCCGGGCGGGAAGGCCCCGGCGCGGCGCTCCACGACGTGCGCGTCATCCTGGCCGTCGGCGGCGTGGCCGAGGCCGACGTCCCGGCGGCGACGGCGAAGTTATTGCCGATTCTCGAGCGGCGGGCGGCGCAGCTGGCGCGGCGGCACGATGTCGAACGCGGCCCGGGCGAGGGGCGGATTACGGTGGAGCTCTTCGACTGCCCGGACCCGGCGCGGGCGCTCGAGATCCTGACGGCGCCGGGCCTGTTGGAGCTGCAGGCGGTGGCCGAGCGCGGCGAGTTCGTCGAGACGCTGGCCGCGGCCGGGTGGCCCGCCGACCGGCTATTGCCGTACGAACACGGCAACGTCGTTTTGGTCGCCGCGTCGGACCGCGAGGGTGTAGCGGACGCGCTCCGGGCTACCCTAAAGCCGGGCGAGAGGGTGGTGTGGACCCGCGAGCTCGAGGCCGAGGAGGGCGACGTCTATAAAGCGGCGCTCGCGACCGGCGACGGTATGGCCGTAACGAGCGCCGTGGACGCCGCCGTGGTAAAGGGCTCGGGCGGCGAGCCGGAGGTCTACTTCGACCTGAGCGAGCGCGACGGCGTTATTTTTTCGGGGCTCACGGCCCGCCACGTCGGCGAGGCGCTCGCGGTGGTGTTCGATGACGAGCTGTTCTACACCGCTCGCGTTAAAGAACAGACCTACAAGAGCGGCCGGATAATAGGCGAGCTCGACGAGGCGCGCGCCGCGGACATTGTGCTGCTGATGTCGTCGGGTTCGCTGCCGGCGACGCTGACGGCGCTTGAGTATTACGTGGACGGCGAGAGCCGCCCGATACCGCAACCGTCGAAATAAACCGCTTCCCGGAGGTAACCAGCTTTGCGTTATCGCACCGTCTTACGCGCGACTTTAATAATTATCGTCGCCGTCCTGGCGTTTCTCTACGTCTGTCCGACTATTGACTTCTACCGGTGGTGGCAGGACGAATACGAGGAGGACCACTTCGTCCTGAACTGGCCCGGCGGATACGAGACCGACTTCCCGTCGTGGCTCGCGCCCGTCGGCCGCGTCCTACCGAAGCGAGCTATTAAGCTGGGGCTGGACCTCAAGGGCGGCATATACCTCATTTACGAGGTCGACGAGACCGGCTTGTCCGACAAGGAGCTTCGCGACGCCGTCAACTTGACGGTGGAGATAATCCGCAAGCGCGTCGACGAGCTGGGCGTGGCCGAGCCCGAGATCCAGAGCGAGGGCCGCAACCGCATCGTCGTCAAACTACCCGGCATCAAGGACCCGGCCCGGGCCAAGGAACTCATCGGGACGACGGCGCTCTTGGAGTTTAAACTCGTCAATCCCACCGACGCGTTGTACAAGTTGATTCAGGAGTACGATAAGGCAAAGGCCGAGGAGGCGGCCGGCGGCAAGTACGCCGCGTTGGGCGACAAGCTCCAGACCATCCGCGGCGATACCGTCTTCTACGAGGACGACTACGAGTGGGTCAAGGAGACTTTCGCCCGGGCGGCCGAAACGGGGCTCGTACCCGACGGCTGGATAGTCGCGTATTCCAACGCCGTACGGCTCGAGGACGACGAGACGCACATAGAGCTGGGCGGCGACTACCGGTCCGTCTACCTGGTCAACGAGGAGACGCCCATCACCGGCAAGTACCTGCGCAACGCCCAGATGGCGTACGACCAGTACGGCAAGCCCAACGTCGAGTTCACGTGGAACGGCGAGGGGGCCCGCATCTTCGGCGATTTGACCGGCGCCCACATCAAGGAACGGCTCGCCATCCTGCTCGACGGCTTCGTCCAATCGGCGCCCGTCATTCAGTCCCGCATTACGACCCGCGGCGAAATAACGGGCAACTTCTCGAGCGAGGAGGCGTCGGACCTGGCGCTCGTCCTCCGCTCGGGCGCGCTGCCGGCCAAGTTGTGGCAGATCCAGGAGCAGGTGGTCGGGCCGTCGCTGGGCCGCGACGCCATCCGCAACGGCGTCATCGCCTCGCTCGTCGCGTTAGCCATCATCGTCTTCCTGACGGTTTTCTACTATCACCTCGCCGGCATCGTCGCCGACATGGCGCTACTCTTCAACCTCGTCATCGTCGTCGCCGTTATGGTCCTGCTGCACGCGACGCTCACGCTGCCGGGCATCGCGGGCCTGATACTCTCCGTCGCGATGGCCATAGATGCGAACGTGCTCATCTACGAACGAATACGGGAGGAGCTGCGGGCCGGGAAGACGGTCAAGGCCGCGGTGGATACCGGCTACCGCCGCGCCTTCCTGACGATTTTCGACTCGAACATCACCACCGTCATCGCCGCGGTTTTCCTGTACCTCTTCGGCACCGGGCCGGTGCGCGGCTTCGCCGTAACGCTCACTATAGGCATCCTGGCGTCGATGTTTACGGCCATCGTCGTAACCAAGTCCGTATTCGACTACTTCACCGGCCGGCGTGTTAAGAGGCTATACATAGGTTAACGGATACCTTTCCCAATTAAAAAGCCGGCCTGCGAGGGCCGGTTTTTTTAGGCGCTCGGTAATTTCCCTTGACTGCCCTAAGACCTCTACATATAATGTTACAAATAACAACGGCAAAGGAGGTTGTAATCGTGAGGGTTTTAACGGCTTTAGCGGCCATATTGTCGGTCGCGTCGTGGGCTATCGCCGAGGAACTTACCCTTCAGCCCGGCGCCGACGGCAAGGACGCGATGGTGAACATACTGCAGCCTTCGGTGAACTTCGGGAACAACGCGTACTTAACGGCTAATTTCGGGCCCGCGACCGAGGTGCGGGGGCTGCTCGAGTTCGAGGGGTTGTCCGCCATCTCGGGCGCCACGGTCAGTACGGCCTATCTGGATTTGTGGATAGACACCGCCAACTCGACGGACTACGACTTCGGCGTATACCGCATCACGGAGGCGTGGGGAGAGGCCACCGTAACCTGGCAGAACCAGCCGGAGCACGTCGCTACGCCCTACGACAAGATTAAGGTCTCCGGGGCCGTCGGCGGGCCGTATACCTGGAACGTTAAAGACCTGGTGCAGGAGTGGGCGAGTAAAACCTACCCCGACTACGGCCTTATGGTTAAGAGGGTCGATATGCAATACCCGAGTAATTGGCCGTATTTCTGCTCGAGCGACAATACCAACTCGGAATATCACCCGCGCTTGAGGGTTGACTACGTCCCGCCGGCCGTGTCGCCGACGTCGATGGGTAAGGTTAAAACGCTTTTCAGATAGCGCTAATATGCCAGGCGAAAGGCCGGCCCGCACGGGCCGGCTTTTTTTGTTCCACACTCAAACTTTTATTATTTTTTTATTGACTCACGGATATTTAACTTGTAAGATGAAAATATAAGAATCCCTAACGAGGAGGTCGTATCGTGAGAGGCTTAGCTCTTTTTGTTGCGGTTCTGCTCGCCGCAGCGACCGCGTTTGCCGAAACGCTCGTGCTCCAACCCGGCTATGAAGGTAAGGATTCCCACCTCTCGACCAACCGCCCCTCCAATAACTACGGTAACAATAGCTTGTTGACGGTTGCATATGCGCCCACTATAGCAAACCGTGGTATCGTAGAGTTCGATCTTAGTAAGGTTAAGGGGGCGACGATCAATTCCGCCTATCTCGAACTCTACAACGACAACCCTAACGCCACTTACGAATATTGCGGTATTTACCGGGTTTTGGCGGCCTGGGTAGAGATGAGCGTGA